>Ga0181612_174197_pt1 | contig 32726 bp, 15 predicted proteins | sample HoacroProtozoa21_FD_119630 | JGI IMG/M metagenome (GOLD analysis project Ga0181612, IMG submission 119630) | Hoatzin crop microbial communities from Cojedes, Venezuel. Combined Assembly of Gp0051906, Gp0051904, Gp0051908 | reverse complement strand
CACACACCTGCACCGCCATAGCCCCCAACCACGCACCTCATAAGCCTTCTGCTCCAACCCCCTCCCCAGCCTCGTTGCCCTTGTCTGGACATGATCCAGCACCTCAATGTCCTTCTTGTAGTGAGGGGCCCAAAACTAAAGAGAGTATTCGAGATGCGGCCTCACCAGTGCCGAGTACAGGGGCACGATCCCCTCCCTACTCCTGCTGGCCACACTATTCCTGATACAAGCCAGGATGCCGTTGGTCTTGTTGGCCAACCCAACAACAAACAAGCCAGAAATAAAGTTGCCAGTAAAATAAATTAAAATGACTATGCCTGTTGTGTTTTGATGTTAATGGTGCAGCTATGCATTAGATTTGCTCAAAGAATGCCTACAAGGTGGGCTTCTTGGGTAACTGAAGCACCTCCTTGTCTCATTTGGAGACCAGATACTTATCTGCTGTTATTAAGACAGGTGTTAAGTATGCAGAATAGGCAGACTTACAGATAGTATTGTAATTCCGCAGAAGTCCAGTCCTGAATGTCCAAATCTTCCTCAAATGTGGGTTTTCCAAAGGTAATTATTTCCCACAGAAACACAAATCCCACAAAAGTTTTGAAGCAAAGCACAGTATGAACTCTTCACTTTGTGAAAATGATGTTTCACTGGCATACATATTGACACTCTTGGAACTTTGTAAAATTTCTGATTAATTGCCAAACAAATGTTGATTCGGGCCTATAAATCCTTTGAGATTATACCCATTTTACAGATGTTTACACTGAAGCGCAGGAATAATTTGACATTTCCACTGTTTTACTTGTCCATGAATTTCCTGTGAATTCAGAAGTCCTAATTCTCACCTCTGTGTGTCATCCAATAGACAACCCTCCTTTCCTTGGTTCAATATATTAAAAAAAGACTAAAAACTGAAAAAGGAAAAAGAAAATATTGGATGCAATGTACACCCTCTGACATGAAAAACTTTCAATTTTTCTTTCACCAAGAATTCAAGATGCTGAATAAATTAGGCTATTATCACATTAAAAGTAAGTGCTAGGTGTTAATAACACCAATTTAATCACTGCTGAGTCAGTTTCATTTTACACAGACTGATGCTGTATTTTCAACTAAGAAATTAGATAGTAATTAGAAATTACCCAGCAATTATGATCTAAGTGTGATAATTCTCTAAATGTGTTATAAAGTACCTGACAGCGTTTTGATTATACGTTAAAAATTTGCTATATCATCAGCTTAAAATCAGATGCTTTGTATTAAAGATACTAAAGCAAAAAATGCACTGATACAGGTGGGTCTGGTAACTTCTGCTTTCTGCACTTCCGAGTTCCTGTGGGATTTTTGTAACGTGACACACAAGAATGGTCATTGAAACAAGTCGGCATTGGCCAGTGTGCAACAAAATGTGTGAGACAACGGCTGCTAACTGTTGAGGATCACTTTCCGACTAGTCCATATTCAATAATTATAAGACACATGTTTTGGGAGAATTCGGCTTTCAAGATGAGATTTTTGACAAAAAACCAAGACATTTTTGAAAAATACCTTTTAAAAGACAATCAGCTGATCTCATAGAAGAAAAATGTTTCAATGTTCTTAAAAATGTTCCAGTATATTCGTTAAATAAATATTTTTAGAACTGTAATTCATAGGAAGCCTGTTGAAATAATATCATTAATTACACTTGGGAATGACAAAAATGTATTTTGCTTCTCACCAGTATGATAATAACTTTTTTGAGTGCAATCAATTTATCCTTATCTGCTTGAAAAGGTGCTTTACAGGCACAAGAGACTCTATTTTGGAAACACCACAATATTTTTCACTAAATGTTGATGAATCTTGTTCTGAAGGTGTATATCAAAAAACAGAAAATGTATCAAAACTATTTACTCACTCAGATCTGTGTCATGGTGGTGTTACTCTTATGAATTGTGTATCCTTAAAGCCATTTCAAGATCTTTCTTTTTAAATTTCAGAATTGATTCAGAACTGATTTCAGAAAATGGAATTGAAAGAAAGCTTGGAAATAATGAAAAAGCTTGCAAAATATGCATAGGAATACGAAGAATAAGTATCACAATTAAGTATAAGAACAATTTGAAAACTGGATTGAGTACACAGTTTATGTTACTGCTCTGATAGAACTAGTACACTAACATGTATTGTCGATAATCTTATGGCATTGGTGGTTTTCATCCAAATCTCAATCATGAATCAATTATTTTTGTAGGAATCTCAATTTTGTTATAAAAAAAGATGAAAGACAAAGCATCTAATCTAGTTAGTAGCAGGGGAACCCTGAGAAAAGTTGCCTGAGAATAATCTGAAATCAAAGTTCCAAGAAGAAATGAAGAGAACCGCAAACGCATTACTCTCGAAAAGCTGATTTCAAGCTATCCATTTTTTTTTTAAGCTGAAGCATGATTTCTGAATGCAGACTTGGCAAACTGTAAAGTATTTTAGAACAGGATTGTCATTCTTTGTGAAAGTACTTTTGGATTTCCCCCCGGAAGGAGCAAACAGTTGAAATGTTGTGGGCAAGGGATTTTCTTTAGACCATACTCAGGCACATTAAAGGATAATTGCTGCTTCTTACTAATAAGCACAGACGACTCTGAGGAGCATTGCTGCCTCTGGTATACACAAGCACGTCAGCAAATACTCCAGCTCCAACCGAGGGAACAGTTTTACCTGTAGGCACAGTCTCTTGCTTCGGCACCTCAACACTTCAGTTCTGCTTCTTCCTTTAGAGTCTATGCAGTACTGTTGTATTTTGTAAAACAGAGTTCTCCAAAGCACATGAAGTACCTTTCAGACAAGAGAACGTTTTTTCCCCAAGTGAAGTTCAGGTAGTGTAAAGCACACAGTGTAACTCTGCTTTGTGGCTTCACGCTTTGTGGAATGCTATGATACAGCTACATCAGGTATTCCCTGTCCTACCTCTCAAATTTGGTTTTAAAGGACTGACTAGATAGGTAGAGACTGTCAGAAGTTTATGTTAGCTTCAAGTTCCTAAAAGTGTGAAAGCATTTTTATTGCAGTCCTAAGAAAACTGGGCTTCAGCCTGCCCTGTTACTACTCTGCCTCACAGCAACTGAAACCAGTCTCAGACGAATTTACCATGCTGGAGAGGGACCTTCCACATGGCAGTGTTCCCCGATGCTGCTCTGTCTGAGGCCTGTAAACCCCAACAATATTTTGTTTCCTTCTATTCTACATTACTTTATTTGCAAAGCTGCCCTTGATCACTACTGAATAATATAAATTGATGACATGAAAATATTTTTGTGTACATGAATTGATGTAGTACAGCTTTTAAGACTGCTTGGATTTGACAGTATAAAGTAGTTGTTAAACTAAACCAGTGAAATTTGCATTTACCAGTCAGGTAAATTAAACAAAAGAAATTTACTATTCATAACTGTCTAATCTTTTTAATAAACAGGTTTCTATTTCAGACTGTATTCTGGTACACACACACCCTAATAGCACATTCCAGGCTCTGAAGACTCACATTTTTTCCTTTTGTTTTTATCTTCTGCCTGTTTTCATAAAAGAACAAATTTACTCTATTTGTTCTTAAATTGTAATTACCTCAGATAACTCACAGATTTATAAAAGGCAGCTTAGAAAATAAGACACCCAAAAAGAAAAGGTTTTGTGATGAAAAAAAGAGTATTAGCATTTGAGACTATACGCATTTTTCTTCCCCTCTTCACAAGATTGAAATGGGTTTCATAAGAGTACATTTAACTTACACATTTACATGAAAACTACAGGGGCATTACAGGGTTCATAATAGACTTAGTAAGCATTATAATGACTTTTTTTGTTTCTTATATTATATAGCAGCACATTTACGCAACAGTCCATACGCTGGGGAGCTTGCTTGGAGACTGCTCGTCGCCTCTCCGTTTGCCGAGGTTAGACACACAGCTCCTACACCTCAGGAGCACCCCCCGTCCCTGGGATGAAATCCCGTTCCCTTCTGCTTGCTCTCCTGCCAGCCTTACGACTCTGGCGGACAGCTTCCACCCTTTTCCAGAGCACGTCACAGCCAGCTGGCGAGGATGCTCCCGCTGCCTCCACCAACAAAAAGACACCAGCGGTACCATCACCGACAACAGAACTTTGCTCTTTTATGTCTCAGTGTTCTGCAACAGAGACTCGGGGACCCAAGTGGAAAGCAATGTCTACTGCAAGTCAGGGCCTTGAGCTCCAGAGAGGGCACAAATTCAGACACACCGAATACGCTTGGTGCACCAAACAGTCCCTTGCTCACTCCTGAGACTCTGCAGAAGTTCATCGAGCTCTCTCCTCTGGCTTTCAGACAGACTGCCCTAGGAGGCTCGGATCTTTCCCCTGGCATTTGTAACTTAGGTTAGACTGATTTATTTGTACCTGTATCTTACAACTCAGATGGGTGAGTATGTTTTAGAAGTTTTCAATAGTTAAAACTTTTAATTTACTTTTCATCAAAATACTCTCCCTTTTTGTTAATTTACAAAAGATACCAATATTATAGTCACCTGTACGTAAGGAATACAAATGGATAGAAAATGGCAGAATTTGCCCATATCCAACCAATATACCTTCTCCATTTCTGTAATTCCAGAGATCCACATTACAGAACATACGCCTGGCAATCACTTACCTTAACTACATCTATTCTGTGGCCCACAAATTCTAATGATAAAATGTATTTGGCATACCTTAACTCGTTGGTTAACAGCAATTCCACTTATACTGTGTGTTCTCACAGACTGCCATAAAATTGCAGAGAATTCAGAAAACAAAATCAAAATTATTTCTTTGATATATGAAACTAGAAGAAAAATGTACTTCACTAAAAGGTGTTATGCAGAAGTAATCAGTAGACACTGTGTAAAGCATTGACCAAAAATTGCTTCATGAAAGTTTCTACTATGGGTGCTAAAATTTTAAAATTAAATACCTAGAGTAACTTCTGTCCCAAAAGGTCACTAGTCCTTTACCAGCTTCGCTGGTATTATACAGTTATCAAGACAACATAATCATCATGAAGACACTGATTTTTAGAGACAAGGATGTTTGGGAGACATCAGAAGATAGGAAAAGACATCAGTATCAGAACCCGTTAATTATAAAAAGGGCTATGTTTACAAAATAAGGACAGGGTGACCTGGAGGTAACAGATGTAAGCGAAAAAAAGTGGAAATGGAAAAGCAAAGAAACATACGAGAAACTGTGTTTATGTGAATAATCAATATTCTGTACACTATTAAAAGAATGCATTAAAAACTTTGCACAAAGGAACACTTGAGACTGGGTAAGCAGCAGTTTGCCAGCAGGCTGAATTGCAGCAAGGAGATATCACCTTGAAGTGCCAAAGACAGCAGATCCCAGAAAAGAGCATTTACACAGTTCCGAGCCTTCCTGGCTAGTCCGCGGTGGCATTCACAGCCAGGCGCAGAAATGGCTGCCTACAGGGAGAGCCATCAAGGCTACCCACTTCTTTATCACAGAACCCCCTTGACAGCAGGGGCAAGACACCAGCACTGCTGCTGACGGTGAAGCTGTGGCCTCAGTGCTGGGACACAGATGGGAATTTGGAAAGAATTGCTTAGGCTTACGTGAGACCGAACAGAGAGCTACTCAAACTATTATTATATTCTGAGCTCAGGTAACACCGGGAACTTTGAACAACGATTTACCAGTTTTGTTGGCTGAAGAATAACTCAAGAGCGTGTGACAAGCTGAAGTTAAGACTATATTCTATATTTGTTTTACTAATTACCTGTTTCTGATATCCTCCCCTTAAGATCTTACCAAGGCAGGTTCTTTACTGCTTTACTTATAAGCCTGTCTAACACTGTGAGGTGAATCATGATTCATACAAATCAAAGGTGTGTAGTATGAATAAAATTTCTGAGGAACCTATATTCGAAGACATTTTTAAACTCCATGGGAATGGAGTATTTTCTCCAAGTCTGCTGGGGACCAGCGGAGGAAGAACACAGGGATGGATGTTTTAGACAATAGCAAATGCCTGTCTAGTCCAGAAGCATCTCTCAAAAGGAGATGACTAAGCAGTGTGAATGTAGGACAAGCATTTATGGTACTTCACGTAGTACTTTCTCAGCTTCCACCATCTTGTATTTTAGGAATGCTGTGAGCCAGAGGTGATCCATGTGTTTTACTAAACAATCAATACATTATTTTTATGACATTTTTGAGCCCCCATGGAACGAATACAAACTTTTGGTATCCAAAGAATTTGGGGTTAGAAGTTCCAGAGCTTCACATCACACATGAAGAATCACTTTGGTTAGTTAGTTCTGAACTGGTCACCAGGTAACTTGACCTTAAGGTAAGCTGACCTTAATGTTTTATTAACACTTTTTTTAAAAAATGTTCTCTTGACTGTAAGCTTGTTCACTGTGAGAGTGGTATTCACAGATGCTGAATTTAGGAAAAAATCCATTTTAGCAGATAGATGTTGATCTAGCAAGGTGGCACTGACTTAAACATGGCTCTTTCCAGCTATCTTAATTCTGGACAAAGTTCCATGGTGTCACAGTTAGTAGACTGCAACTCACACAACTCTGGGAAGATGTACCACAGTTCCTCCTGTCTCAAGCTATACATAAAAGAAGGAAGAAAAGCGTACACTCCCTCAGTCCACTGTATGAACAAGCAGAGGAGAAAGCAGTCTGGATCAGCCTCTACATCTCCCTTACACCTGGGAGCAAAGATCTGCACCTCAGTTGCCTATTAAGCATACAGGAAATAGCAAGGAGAAGGAAGGGAGCATACATTTTCTGTCAACCATCAGTGAAAGAAGAAAGAAATATAAGCTTTTGAGGCAGGGGGAGACAGAGGAAGAATCTTTCCCTGTCACCCGCATGCAAGTACTGAATAAGTTGAACAGTTTCCTATGGTAGGCCTTGCAAATAGTATCCATTTCACTGCTGGCATGCAAAACTTTTATTCCTAAAAAAGTAACGCTTTAATAAAATGTATTAATTTTGAACTTTTACTTCTCATTTCTTTCTGTTTTTTAGTTTTTAAATGCGAATATCAAAATTTACTTAAGTTTGATATAGGCACAAATTTACATAGCACAGATGTCACACAAATATGTTGAAAATATGTTTTATTTGCCTCACTATATAATCAAAACTTAGGGTATATTTAGAAAGTGTTTAATGCCTTATTAAGCTATGTACCTGGTTACACATGAGCTTTCTCTACTATTGATCTGAAATCACTGCAGAAAAGCCTACTCAACAGAATTTATGGGCTACTTCAGGCTGGAATTTAGAAAAAAGCATGTATTGCATATTCATTAATCAATGAGAGTCCTTCTTTTTACAGTCTTGTTTTGTGCCAGATATTGAAATTGGGTCCATTAAGAGGGTATCTTCTACTTCATAAGGAACCCTGCTGAAACTACTTAAGTTCAACCTACGGATTTTATTCATAACCTACCATCCCACAATTTCTAAAAAGCCACAGTTGTCATCTGAACCATGTTGCATTTGTGGAATTCCACATGTTACTCCAAGTTTCTCTCTAAGTAAAACAGTCACAGACGTATTTATTTCAAGAGATCTAAAAACTAAATCTCATTTGAGTCTCCAAGTCAGTCTTTGGACAGGCATTTTTCAATCTGAAGTGAATCCTATACTCACTAAAGAGTGAGTGTAAGGTAATGCATTCTGTAGTAATGCAAACAGAAAGTATCATAGAAAGCAGTCCTGCTAGAATTCCTATTAGAATGCCATGAATTTCATGAAAAACCTCTTTTGCAAGATTGTGAGGAGTTAACTTCTTTTGATCTATATGGCTGCATGTCAGTCAGTGACTTGGCAGATAACTGAACAGATGAGTACAGATACTATTGCAGAAAAATATTTTAAAGATTGGTTTGGCAAAAGCAAGCTACATGCTGTTGATTTCCGCTGGTGACTGTGGTGTAAATGCATTCACAGTATACGGTACTCACAGTACCTGTTGTTAAAGACTAAAACTGGCAATAGGGGTTTGAACTGCAAAGAAAACAACATAGGCAATTGTAGATATAAATCAGTTCTAAATCTCTCTATAATAAAACCTGCTAAGGGAGCAGTAATAACTTCAAACTACACTGTTTTTCTAGACGTTATGTAACTTGAAATTTTTCTACAACAAGAAGTTCTCTTGACTCTCAAATTAATTAGTTTGATTGCTACTTTTATTTTTATTCTTTCCTAAGCCTGCTGCTAGTAGTGAATTGCTTGTGAAGAGCACAGAAGGCAATAAAAAGGCTGAACTGAACTAATGTGTTGGAAGGAGGAAAAACCTTTGCAATTTATTAATGTATTCAAAAGACTGTTACAAAACTTTACAATTTAATTATTGGAAGATTACAGAACTGCTTCAGTGCTTCTGTATTGCGTTAAATAAACTGTACGTGCAAGGAGTAATAAATGAAGTTGTTAATTTCAGTGCATCCTTAGGGAATAGTAAGAGAGGGGGTTTACATTATTTAGAGCTCCACATGGATTTGAGTTTATATACAGTAATAAATCTTAACTACATTGCTAATTAACCCTGCCTCAAGCCCCTTTTTACCTCAGGAGTTGAAAGACACAGCGTCTGTTAGGATAACTCACCATTCATATTCTTAAAGATGTTTAGGACTGGGAGGATATGCCGATAATAGGGCACCAAGGCCTCCCCCACCATGTCAGCGGACACCACCAGGTGCTGGAGGACTTTCAGCGTGACGCACATGACCTGCCGGTTACGAAGGTTCAGCGCATCTGTGGTGTAGGAAGAACAACAGGCAGAAAGCAGAATTAATTTCTGAAATGCAGAGGGAGGGGGAGGAGTCCTCTAATGGACAAATTTAATTAAACTGTACTCTGCTGGGGATTGTAAGTGGGCCTTTATTAGCCCAGCTTTGAAAGATCCCAAAGATGGATTGCAGTCCTGATGTTATAAAACACTGCCTTGTCTGATTGTTTTTTGTTCCCACAATTTGTGCTGACTCTTCAGTAACCCAAAGAATGCAGCTCATTATTCCCTCATGCTGCCTGTGTAACACTGGCATGGTCCAAACAAATAAAAACTAAATGTTCAGTAAGTACCATTTGGGGCCAATGGAACCGTACAACTGCAAGGCAACCTGCAAAGGTTGACAACAGATACATTCTAGTGCAACAATTAGTGTTTGTATGTTTGTACTCATTTATTTAACGATCATTTTATTCATTCAACCAACAATTCCTACTATTCTGAGAATCAGTACAATGAAGCAAATGTTTCTAGGAAAAAAACCCCACAAAAACCCCTTGTAGTCTTTTTTTAAAAGACAAACATTCTAGGAAAAAAAAAGATTTTGTCTTGCCTACTTAGGTTTTTCTCTTAGCTTTCAGTGTCATGCCTCTAATCTTACGACACTAAGACATTTCATAAATATCTTTTGTTTCTCTTCTCTTTTAATTTTACTAAAATCAAGTTCTTTGCATTCTCTTTTGTAATTAAAAATTGCTCATGCTTGAAATATTTTTTTCCCCTTGCAAAATCCCTGTAGTTATAAAACCTCCTCTGAAATTATGCAGCTGGAAGCAGTTGTCAAATTTGGTCCGCTATTATGTATTGGCCTAATTCTCCCGTGTTCTGCACATTTACATAGAAGTTTACATCATTGCACCAGGAAAGCCAGAACTGTAAAAGATGAACTCATATTCAATGCTGAATGTTATAACCACAGGAGTATACAAATATGTGATTCAGCATAACATAACGTAAGTATAAGCACTTGGAAAAAAATATAGTAAAGAACACACCGAAATTTGAAGAGGAGTTACTAACAACTTCTTGAAGAATTGCCTCTTCCCACGGAAGTGACAGGATTCGGTATTTCTGGCACCCAGTTGCGGGTGCAAGGAATGCCATTCCGTAGGGAATGAAGCAGTATTCTCACACAGGAGTGGTGTCAGTTTTTCCATCTCTTTTAGCAAATGTACTGCACCCCACCCGCTGCTGCTTCTTATCGCCTGCCTGCCGAGCGTTAAAAACCCGAGCTCCAGCGCCGAAGGAAGGGCAAGGCGAACTGGCTGTGTGAGTGTGCAGAGACAACTCTGGAAAATCAGCTGGTAAGCACCTTCCCCTCACGCCTCTGCCGGCTTCCGAGCAGCAGCAGCCCACTACAGCTGCTGCTGAGCAACAGGGCCAGAGGGCGCGAGGGGCAAAGGTGCTGCCGCGCATCACAGGGCGGTTCCAAGCTAAAGGAGCGCTGCTCAATGAAAACACAGACTGAACGCCATACTTCTTTGCCAGTCCCTACTGCAGTCACCAGGCTACACCTAATTTCACGTTGTCCCAGAGCACATCAGTGTGTGGGCAGGAGGTCCATCGCTGCAGCATGCTCACACTAAGCTCCAGCAAAGAGGCTGGCTATTCCGAATTGTGCTTTCACGGGTAGATGTTCTAAGGCTGCTTCAGCAAAGACAGATCCCCAGATACAACTTTAAAGGTTAGGTCCAAATACCAGGCATTAAAATATTCTCTTACAGAGGAACAGGCATTATTCATTTACTTAGAGGAGTAACTGGAAGAGGAAGCTCTGGGGTTCCAACATGTGAGTTTAGTCATGACTCAATTGTCATACACAGAAACAGCAGCTAACCGAACTAAAAGGGAAACTACAGTTAATACTTCTGATTTTCAGTACAATAATTGTTACTTATTCATACAAAAGTAAATAAATATCTGTATTCATTTCTATGAAAGAATTCATATAAACATGAATAAAATGAATAAAATTAATGATTCATACAAACACTAATAATTAACTTAAGGGAAGTAAAAATTAATGACAGAAATCACACTTCTTAATCAAAAAATTGTAGCCACTCGCAGGAATTGTTCTTCCCAACTGTAGAAGCTGTCCTAGAGGATGAGAGACCTTATTTTTAGGCGTGCAGAGGGTGTCATGTAAGTGGAAATGGCTGTCCAACCACCTCTAGGAAGAACTTTTTTCTGCAGATGGTGGCTCCCAAAGAGTTTCAGAGTTTCCTGTTCTGAGAGTTCTGCCTTGTAAAAAAACAGCCCTGTTCTGAGTGGAAGCCAAGACTGTCCTGGTAAAGATTAATTCCTTATTAAAGTCAAGAGTGTGAACTATGCCTCATGCCTGAGAAGGTGTTCCGACGCATGCAGCAAACTGAGTACACACTGAATCCAGAAGAACGTGTCCAAAGACCAGCCCACCACAGAACCTGCCATGCCAGCCTTCTGCATCTGAGCTGTGCTGTCGGGGTGCTTGCTGGAACTTTAAACCATAGTGCTGCCACTTGTTTCACCCGCGTGCTAGGAAATCAGCTGGAGACTTGTCCCACCTCCCTCAAGCCAGGGGCATCCCGTCCTCCACTGACACACAAAACAAAAGACAGGATTTGGATCACGATTTTGAGTGCTAAAGTGATGGATGTGGTGGAAGCAAACAGACTGCAGAATTTCAGCCTGAAGCCCTTCAAATTGCAGAAATCTGCAGTGTGTGTTAGGAAAACACTTGTAAATATCAAAAGTAAGATCAAATTGACTGCAGAACTGTTGTTATTATTATTAAATATTTGGACTGTGGCATGCATAGCAGTCAACCAGCTCCTGGCTTGATTACATTAGGCACTGTATAAACATTTAATTAGAGACAGTCCCTGCCCCAAGGATACATAAATTTCAAACATATGCTTATATTTTAAAAATCTGGTAATTATTGTCTGTGTACCGCCATCACTGCAGACCATTCTCCCACACGAATCAAAGGAAGAAAAATTTAATTCAGTATGTGAAATAAATACATTTCAACATTTTGGAAAATGTCAGTGATACACGGAGGTTTGCAGAAACGGAAGAAAGTACTAGTATTCTTACACAGGAATAAAGCAGACCATTAAAAACTCTTTGTACAGTACAGCTACTTGTCCCTAAAGAAGGAAACATGCTTAACATCCGAAGTATTCCAATCTGAGAGCATGCTAGGCTGTTGCTTCTTGACCTAGAGGTTTGCAGTAAGATGTGGATTTTCACAATAAAAACAAAGTGAATGACCAGCTTGCTTCTCAGTTCAAGATACCTTTCCATTCCCTAAAGGGACTTCCCTTCCTCAATGCTAATATTTCCCTTTTGGTCATCTAGTCTACATGCCATGCACTGTACAACTCGCTTAAGCAGCAACTTTGAAAAAAAAGCCAACCCAGTAAATCGACTCTGTTGCTTGGTAGTTCCGATATTTTCTCCTTTAATGGTGTATATAAAGTTGACAATTGTGCTTCTGATGAGGATACACACTTTTCCAGGAGATCCTCCAGCTCAAATAATTGCTCAATGCAAATATATAGTGAAGTATTTACTTCAAACACATTTTGTACTGCTACGGTTTTCCCAAACAAGTATTTTCTGAAGTTCATCATAACTTTCTTAAATAAAAGAGATTTTTAAAATATTAGTAGGTTAAATATCTGGTGTAAAAGCTCATTATGTGAGTCAGCTCTGTGTTTCTACCACTCAAAGCCACAGAAATAGGTAATTATGAAATTTGAAAGCATATTTGAAACCCTGAACATTTTTAGGCTGGAGGTTTTTCACAGTGCTGTTTATTAAAGCTTGTGAGCAGTGAGCTGATACACAATATCAATTCATTGACAGATTCAGTGAATTTTTTTTCATTAAATTTTACTGGCAATTGATGTAAATTTAGAATTTTCTTTTATTTCCCTTAAGAGTAGCAACTTTTCTTAAGATACATGCCACTTGTCTGCTTATCCATTTAGACAGAAGCAGCTTACAAATGAAGCAACAGAAACAATTACTTTAAAACATTCAAGTCTTTTCTTCGAGTAACACTTCAAACAGCTCAAAGAAAAAGACCTAGAAGCTACGTAAGTTGATATTTTTTTTATGTTTTATTTTTATGTGGCAGTTTGGAAAATCCTCTCTCAGTCTTAGATCTTGCCTATAATAGAAGCCACAGTTCTCATCCTTGGGACTGATACATTTTATAAGCCAGGAAACATGACAGCATTTCTTCCAGTATACAGTAGATCTGCTCCGTGACACAACATGTTTTCACAAAAGAGATCAAATCAGAATGTTCTTCCCTAGACAGCACATTGATAGCCTAAACTTTACAGAATCAAATCACATCCCCCAAACTTCTATCTCTTCTCTAAATATTAAAGCTTAGATTTTGGTAGTTCTATTTAAAGTTATGTTAATAATTCAATTCTCTTTAATTTGCACTGGCCTTTAATTGTATTCAACCCCCTTTTCAAATACACCTGTCAATCTAGGATTAGAAATGCACTGACAGTTTCCATTTCCGTTTAGGTCTCACAACCAAAGATTAAAACCAATTCCGTCTGCATTCATATCTCCCCCCCTCCCCGCCCGCACTAGGCAAACGAGGCACCTGTTTTAGAAATTCTGTGCCTGAAGCAGAAGCACATCCTTCGAGCAGGTCTCCTGCAGGGCAACAAGCATTCAGGATAAAGATGCCTGGACGGGTGCGTTCTACTTCATCTTGCTGATCAAGAGCTGCTTTTGTTAAATTCACGGAATCCCGTTTAAAGAACTGCTAACCTGAAGTGCTCTCAAAACGCAAGTGATTAACTGACGCATACTTCTCTCACAGAGAGTTTTGTCCCAGACTTTGAAAATGCACAATACCTAACGACCTGAACTGACAGAACAGAAGTGTTATGCTAATTTTACCGACCAGTAATGAAGGCTGTTACAAAACACAGTGTCTCAATCAGCAGGGAACAAAAACCAGAGCACCAGCCTTGTGTTCTGTACTTTTTAAAAGTCAGGTAAGAACCTGATCCAATTTACAACATAGGTGTACAGATATTTCTTCCAGTAGAACTGAAGGAGGGATGCGCTGCAGTGAGGTGATGGGAAGGAGGAACAGGGGACAAGGCATGAAAACCACAGGCCATTTTTGTCATCACAGACTTTGTCCTGTAAAGCCAAAGCCCAAGGTGCAGAAAAGGCTAAGATCCGTAACTGAATGGTTGATACTCGCAGGAAACATGATCTAGCAGAATACTGAAGAGAAAGTCAGGGGCGTTTTTTCGGCTTTAGTTGTGCTTGTAATTGTACTGTTTTACTAGATCAGCACCTATAAAACATGAATTCTATTAATATTTGCAGGCCCTGTTTAATTAGCTAGTACAAAGAACACACTGAGAATAGAGCCCCCAGAACCTTCACAGTGGCTGTGTCTGTTCCCAGAGTGTCAGTCCGTTCCTGGATGTACACTCCACCTCCTGTGCTGCCTCAAGCTACCAGACTGCACTGAGTAGCCACCCTCTCAATGAAAACAGCTTTCCTATCCATCAATCACATGCGAGACCAATTTTTAAAAAGATTTCAGGAAAGATCTGGGGAATCAAAGACCGGTAATACTGGCATCTGTACTGCAGAAATTAATACAGTGTTCTAAATGTACTGTAGGTCCTTTAAGCGGAAAAATGTGGACAGCAAAGGCCTGATACTACACTTAAACTTCTGAAAGGTATTTGGTAAAGCCCCTTACTGAAGGCTTTTGAAATGCCTAACTGCCGTGGTTTCCATACAAATAAATAATTGTTTAGAGATAGGAAACGAGGGCAACAATAAATGGCCACAGAGAAGGAGCATCACTAGTAGAGCCTTGAAGGAATCTGAGCTGAAGTTCATGTTTTTCAGTAGATTCAGAGGTGATTTGGAAGAGATGTTTACTATTGAATAACAAAGTTTTCTGACAACACCAAGTGTATTCCACATGCCAAAGACAAGGGAGAACTGCAGAAGGACTTTACAGTACAGAATGACTTCATGATAAAATGGCAAATGAAATGCGGCAATAATAAATGTTAGATATTAATAAATTAACAATTTCAGGAGAGAATAGCTTTAACTCCAGCTTCAAAAGCGAGAGATGCTAATTGCAGATTTCACTTTCCAAACATAGATGAGATTTATCTTTATTGAATGAGAAACACAGTTTCTCCTCACAGAAAGGAGTAAAGAGCATTAATAAAGAATCTAGTTTCTACACCCTTGGAAACTACCTGAACTGACCGGTTTTGAGCGGAAGAATCTAACACAAATCTTCCAATTGCAATCCCTTGTACTGGTTGATGAATCCTACAGGGGAGCAATGCTTTTGTATTTAAGAATCAAGATTTTCTTTTTTTTTTAATCAGAAACCTTTGCTTTCTTTGAAAGGATTTTAAGTCTATAAAAACAAGTTTGTTTAGAGTTAAATTTCAGTCTATGACCTTAACAGCCAGAACTGGTTCTCATGAGCAATGCTCAGTCAGGAGGAAGATAACAATTCTATTAAAGGCTTAATTTACTTTCTGTACAGGACAGAAATCAACTTACATTACAAGAATCCACATTTTACTTGCAAATAGAATGTGGACCATAAGGAAACAGAAATCAGTTTAATTTAGAAATTTATTAAACATTAAAAAGATTGTCTAGATGACACTGACGGATGACTGCTCTGTGCATTTCTGTGTATCCGACTCGCAAAATATCTGTCTCCCTTAATGAAACATTTTCAACCAAGTATAAGGTATCTTTGATACGCTACGTGACAGAAGGGATTTTTAACAGTGTGGAAGAAGTCTCAGAAAGGAAAACTTCAGTGTTCCTTAGGATGGAGATTATTCTTTTTGGACTCGGTCAGAAGTGCTGGTCTGCTGACTGCAACTTGTGTAGAAACAATACTCCCAGCTAAGTTACAACTCAAGTGCAAAGATGTGAGCTTTATTGGCAAGTTCAGCTTGCATAAGTGTCCATTTTAGGATTCACGGCACAGAAAAGATGCTGGCAAGTGGGTGATGCTTAATTGTTTAATTTCACATTGTTTTCTTCATTAGCAAAGCTATCTCAGGATGTTCCTACTGATCATCTCTACTCACTTACTGCAGCTTCCGTGCTGTTGCGTACTGTTCCTTCATTTGTGACAGTGCAGCTATAAACTAGACACTGAAATGAGATATCTGAGTTTAAAAGTAACACCGCTCGGAAAATATTTTGGTTTTATTTTAGGTTTGGTGGTTGTTTTGTTGTTTTTATTTTTTTAATCCATTTACAAGTGAGATTCACAGAGTTGCTCCACAAAAAATTGCATTAGCAAAAGTCAGTTGCGATGAACCGGAGTCTGGGAGCTAGAAAGACTGGTCACTTTGTGTGTGAAGGGGTCGGGAACTCCTACAACTACGCTGCCAGCAAAGAAACTGAAAATGGTAGCACGCTCGCTGCCTTGGGAAGGGGAGGAGGTGCTTCCACACTCTGTGCTGGATGTCCCTGATGGTACTCATAGAAATATCAGGGAAAAGTGTGGAACCTTCCTGCCCCCTCAGTGTCCATCTCGGCATGGGTGTCTCACATCGAATCTCAGCGTTCCAGGAGACTAATGAAAGCAAGTGGGAGAACTTAGGGCTTTTCTGATCTGGCATTTGTTATGACAAATGTAAAATTAAAAGCAATAATTTGCTCAAAAAATGAGTATCAAAAGGACTTTTACCTTCCCATAATGACCACACAGAATTAAGAACAGAAGTTTTCCATTGACAAGCACATGGCACAACAGTCATCTCTCACCCTCACACTCCTCTTGCTGACTACTCTTGGCTGGCTATAGGTCCTGGCAGGCCACAAGTGAGTTTTAAGATACACCAGCGCATTATTGAAAGAGATGGTGGGGCCAGACAGATCCCTCTGTGCCTAAAACCAAGGAACTCCCATGGGACCAGCAGGCAGCTTTGCTTGCTGCTGCAGGGCTGTGTGTCTGGGGTCTGTGCTGCTCTCTGCCGCCAACGCATCTCGTGATGTGGGGCAAAATTAGCCTCCTTCTACCTCTTTGCTTGTCTGCCACACAAAAATAAAAATACAGGTCTTTCTGGTAAAGAAGATATTCTGCTGGGTGTTGTGCATCAGAACTTTCAAAATAGCTCTACAAAGTACATTTGCCACATATCTCAATTTATAAGTCATTGCTCTAGTTTAAATAACTCAGACAATGGGTTTGCCTACAGCTTCTGTGAAACGGAGTAAAAAGTCTTAACACCTTAAAGTGCTCACATTTTCTGATTTTGCAATTTTTAATTTTAGTTGGATTCCTTACAAGTTTGACATATACAGGTAACCTGTTTTTCCTGGGTTTTATGCCACGCAATGACTATATTTATAAACTATTTTATCACGTTTTGGCACAACAAGGTACAATATATTTTAAATTTTTATTTTGAGAAATCAAAATATATTTTGAACATTTTTCTCTTTAAAAAATCAATGCCTTCAACCTGAGATTTTTTTCTTCCTCTGAATTTCCAAAAAAAGAAGAGTGCGCTTCAATGTGACAAACAAAAATAAGCAATTATTTTTCAACTAAATAGCATTCTTCCGTATTATTTTAATCACATTTCAGGTATTTCTCGAGAGAAATTGGACCTGTTAATTTCAATTATCTGCCTTTTGTTAGTCATTGCCTGTTTGCAAAACCAGAAGAAAATTTGTTCAAAGGATTTGGCCTTACAGTAACCCACAGATTCATTAAATATTATAATTTTCATCTTTAATGATCTTCAAAAACTGTGAGCTTTAAGCAAGCACAGGTAGAGGATAGATTTCTCCATAAACCATTAAAACGTCATGCAGAATTCTAATATTTAACTTAAAATGTTTTTAGAGAGCAGCTCTTTACTAATATTTTCCTTTGATGAACATCCAGGAGAGAAAACCACTTTTAAGAGCATTCTATCTGTAGAGTTATTTTTCTGTCTTTCCTTTATCCCTTTCCCCTCCATCATATATATTACCTTGCCTAACAATCAATTGATTCGCTCTTTCACAGTAGAAATATGGTAGTGGTCTAGAAGAAGTCTGGTTAATCAGCTATAACTCACCCCTTGGGACACTTCAGAGACAGTAATATGTGTAAAACATAGCTGAGTTTATTGTGGATACAGCCGAGTCACGGAAATGTATAGCTCTGACTACACTGCTATATTACACAGCCATAGCAAATTTTAAAACTCCTAGAAGTACACACTTTCAGATTCCTTGAGATGGCGGTGTCTTTTTTTAATATTTAGATGGCTTTAATTAGGAAGAAGCCTTTATCATTGATAATACCTACACTCCTCATACATCAAAGCTGATACAAAAGCTTTATTTAGATAAAAAAATAAGCACTGTACAATAAAATAAAGCAGAACCAACAACTAAATTTAGTCAGCAGATTCCTGAATGTGTTCCAGCATCATAAATTATGACTTGATTTAAAATCCGTACAAATACCCTTACCTAGCAGTCTCTTTCCAATGCTGAGTAACAGCTAAAGCTTCCAGGTAATTGTTCTAAGCTAGATTCTGGTCTCAGCAAGACTTTTAAATCCTACCTGAGTAGCTTCTGTCATAAACTTGCAGTCTTTTCTGAAGAAACAATTTCAGCTTTCAATAAAATTGATACTACTATAAATATATTTGGGTGGTGTTGGAAATACAGATTTAAAGAAATCACATAATTCCTCTCTTTACGTGTTTCCCTTTTAGAGAGAGAAAACTGTAAAACTGTTTCCATAACCTTTCGCAAATGTCACTTCCAGAGTAACCATTTTGAATATTATGTATTTCTTCTTTTTCAAAACATACAGTAAGATAGAGATAACAACATCTATAATTAATCTTTTTAAATGGAGAACAAATCAAATGAAAAAACACCATTCTGACCCTTCCAACACTATTATTTCAGTATTATCAGGCTCCAAACTACATTCCCTTTCCCCTTTTCCAAAACTGTATTTGACTCTGTTCATTCTGTATCACAAATACAATGACTCTGTTTTGTTCCGTATCAGCATGGAAACTGAATCATCTCAAGGAAACAGGACAAAGGACACCAATAATACCATTACTGGCCACGATAAAACAGAAGGCAAGCTTAACAAATATAAGCATCTATTAGTATAGCGGTAGCATCAGACTTAAAAATCATAATGCCCAACTGAAGAAGGATGATGGTTCAGAATAACATCTCCTCAAGGCACCGAGTTAAAGAAACAGGAAAGGACAAAACAATGTATCTGAAAGACTAGGTGTTTCAAGAAAAGAAGTTTTAGTTTTAGTGGTATTACGCTTGGAGTTTTAGTGGTATAAGACTTGTATTAAAATAATTTATTACCCTTCACATAATTTTTCTACAAAAAGCTATGTTTGAATATACAAAACTTCAAAATTAATATTTTTTTAAATGCCAAATTTTTACACACAACATTAAGGCAGAACTCCCAATTTAGATAGATAGTTGTATATGCAAAGTAATGAGAATGATGATAGAAATGATACTTAGTAAATAAATATGACAACTGTAGGATAAACAAACAGATAAAAAGAAACATAATTCAGTAAGTTTCATCTATTGATTTCCCCTGTCATTTCAGATTAACTGGTTTATACAGTAATGGATTTATGTAATAAATATACAAAATCAGCTAAGAAAATGTCCCTTCACATTTCCAAAGACCAATAGCTACACTGTAATAAGAAAAACACCAACCAGCCAGTCTGTTCTTCGGGATTACTGCACATACCAGGTGATTGAAGGCATAAGCCTTCTGGCCTTCTACCTTACAACTTACTCCTGTTTGCAATAATGCCCACGAAATGTGCAGCTTGCCATGTTTTGTTATTGATTAGCAACTTGCCAAAAATCTATGCTATGTAAATGTAATTTCAGGCATTTTTTTTCCCCACACGTTCACCTACTTTTTATTGGGATAATGAGGTCAGGAATGACAGGAAGAATCTTGTTTCCACCATGTTCCAGCATGTCATGGATTCCTTGACGAGCAAAAAACTCATATGGAAATGTCATTTCACAAAGCCCATCAAAAAACAAAGGCAGATAGTAACGATAGTCCAGCTTTTCAATCTCTACCTGAAAACACAAAATAAAGAAACAAATAAATTCAGTTTTTCAATACTAATAAAATGTGATCAGGCCAACAGATACTTCATGCCATCTATACAGCTATGTTTAGTAAATAATAATTAATTTTGTATCACTGCAGAATATCATTAAGTCTCAAATATGATTTATGGTCAGATATTGAAATCTAGAAATATTAGATCTAAAGAAAAGAATGAAAATGAGTATGCTCCCATACATCTTCACTTTTTGATAAGTCAGTACCAGATTCTGATATTCTTGCTTATACACCTTACTTTGTAAGTTACCCGTAGGAATCAAACCAACCATTTTAAGAATAATATTCTGTTTTTTTCAGAAAAATCTGATCTTTACATCTTCACTTGGACACTCAAAATAACAAATAAGGGAAAGAATACTGTAACCAACAAATATCCAGCACAGCACAAATATCAATATTTGTACAGCATTTCAAACTTTTTAGGATATCGACCTAATTTTATTTCCTATTAATTTCAGGAGCAGAACTCTAAAGAAGTTCCATTGGTCTCTACTGTGAAAAATGGTAGAGAAATTAGGAACCTATTTTTAACAGGAATCTCCCTCCAATCCTAAAATACAAAGTGTGCTAACCTTCCCGAGTTATAGACTCTGTGAGGGATTTTGCACTCTGTCCTCGTTTTCTTCCCTTTTCCTCCTTCCGCCCACCAGCACCCTGGTGCTACATACACTCACTATAGCCGGGGAGAACCAGAAGCTGTCAGCCTGTCAAAGCTCTGAATACAGCTAAGAAGTGACTCAACAGCAAAGCACTTTCTCTGAAAAGAATATGATCCTCAAAACCGCTTGAGATCCATCCATCTCCTTAAGCATCCGCTTCCATCTTTCAAACACTGCTTAGCTGCTGCCCTATGTTCCAGTGAGATTATATTCTGGAATTGGGTAGATGCCTCCTCCTTCACACCTAACAAGCTTTGTCACATAGACCAAGCTGAAGTTCCAAATATCCTGAAAAAAATTGTGAGGTTAAGCAAACAAATACCCAGCCCTTGACTTGGAGCCAGTAATCACATTCTCACTTCAACTGTGGAAGAAAAGTCTGAAATCAAGCAGCCAAGAATTGAGCTGGGGTTTCACATTTCTCGGGTGAATCCCGTAGTCAGCCAGCAGCAGACATGCGTTCTCTCTTTGCAGCCATGGCTCGTTTTCCTCCCTGCTTGGCTCTGCGCAGATCTGAATCCTGGTCTTGCACATCTTAGCTACTGACTTGACTGCTTCAGTCTTTCATGTTGAAACCAATCCATCCATGATAAATGAAAATTAATTGGAACAGATACTTGAAAGTAAGTCCTTTACGTTTGCTTAAGCACCTCACTATTGGCAGACATAGTGCCAATTACATACTTACATAGTCTCACACGCACTGATTGTTAATCTCTTGCAGGAGACTGAAAAGAACAACTGTATACTCCCTATTCACCCACGTGAATGAAGTCAAGTCCTTGTAATGAACCATGCAGAAGAGGGAACAAATGAAACCCACATTTCCTATTTTCACAATCCCATATATAATGGCTTATCTGTAATTTTTACTCACTGGATTTTTGTTTCATAAGGAAAAACGCCTTTATCAGATGCATTTATGGTCAATATTCCTGGGTCAACTCGTGAGACAGTTCAAAAATAACTATATCAAGCAACCATGATTGAAGATCTTCACAAAACAAGAATCAGAAGACACTTAAATTCCTAAACTGATGGGTATTTCTTTAGGACATCCAGCGTACTATGGACAATATTTGTGAGATGGTAAAAGAAGTCTGCCCCCAGAGTCACTGAGAACAGAGGACAGCAATACAGCAACTACAAACTTCTGGTGACAAGTCGGAGGCTGTGACAAGTCTCGCTGTTCATTGCAGCGAGAAACCTGTATCAGACAAGAAGTGGCCAGGCAGTCAAGAAATCATGGTACATAAAGGCAGGACTAAGAAGCAGCAACTTCTTCTTGTTGTCTGTCAATAGGACAATACGACATCCTTCAATATTTTTCTTTTTAATTTTCAAATTGTAGTATAGATTATTGGAGTGCATTTTTTGTTATTGAATATTCTAGTTTCAGAAAATCCAAAACCAAACCTACAACAGCTACTTATTTGAGTCTGGGAAAAAGAGAGACACAATTAGTAACGTGGGGGGCTTTTTGTGAACAGGGGGTGTGGGGGTGTTTCACAAGAAAAAACATTATCAATTTTTTTTTTTTTTTTTGGATCCATCACTTACGTGGGTTTTTGACAACTCTTTCAAACTTATAAACTATTTCCATGTAAAAATATCCTTGATGGATAGCCATCCATGCTAGGTTGCTGAATCGGGATTTGCAGCTGTGTTACTCCAAACACATAACAGTGGAAGCTCTCATTTCTTTTCTCCCACCCTTCACTAGTATATCCTCTACCTGTATCTAGCAGCTATCGTTCTTCTCAAAGATGTGATATTTCTGATACTCTGAGCAATTTTTCTGAGCTGTTGTTTGCCCTTGAAATACGCTTTTTCTGTTTCAGATACAAAGAAAGCTTATGTGTTCAAAAGCTTATCAATGTTTTTCAGTGATAATAACTGTTCAATAAAAGATATTACCTTTGTCTACCAGCTCTGTCTTACAGTTATACATTACATATACATAGGAATGATATATTAACTTTAAGGTGAATATGATTTCTGGGTTTAAAAATAAATCTGATTTTTACACATGACACAAAAGCTTTATCATGAAAAAAAATCTCAACAAAATATAGGTATGACAAACTGTAGCTCATAAAGCATATGTGTACGCCTCGCTTCTCAATTAGTTGCAAAGCCATAAGTGGTTGACAAATGGCATGGCTCTGAAAAGGACTCTGATTTCTAACTCATTTCTTGAAGTGTCAGCTGTCCAAGCACACAGCCAATTTTTCCTTAACATTTTGTGTTCTATAATAACTCCCACAATATGGAAGCCAGAAATATTTTGCCTTACATTCTATGGTGTGAAACCTTTTCCTTCTGTGTTTACTATTTAGCTTTTAAAAGTGGCTATTATACTGCTGTTCAGAGAAAAATGTGATTTTTCTGTTTACACCCACAAAATTCTTTTGTTTTTCACACCCACCCACAAAAAATGCTGATTAAAGCTCCAATTCTTGGCAAAAGTTGTCCACATTTGACAATAATATTGCATCTATGGATTTTAAGAAGAAATTTCATAATAATTATTATGAACTTCTGTACTAGTGGTTTGCAAGTTGTGAGAACTCAGCCTCTGAATTTTCAGTAAATAGGCCAACTAATAAAAATTTATATATTACTATAAAACATGATCACACAACAAACCCAACTGTATTATAATCGGTGAAATCTTCTGTTTTGTGAAACTTCCAGGCTACTTATGTATACTACAAGCTCCCTAGGTGAAAAAGAAACAATATACAGTGTATAACTGTTGTTTTATCACTATGTTTAACCAGTGCACAAGATGGGAGAAAACTAATGGCAGTATCACAGTTTGTCTAGCAGAAAATCTGTTCCTATGAAGCAGCTCATAGTGAGAGGCAAGTCTGCTGAGATAATGAAAACTCAGCTAAAGAGTCTAGGTTGTATATAGTAAAAATAAGCTTTGTGGCTAATCTGCTTGTTAGATGAAGCAAGCAAGCTATTTGAGAGAACTTAAGGTATAGAAGATGACGATAAGGATGTTATTGGCCCCTCTTAAATAATCATATTTAAAGTAATCTGATAATCTGCAAGGCAAGCTGGAGTTTTAGAAAGTAGTGTTTAAGGTACATGCACAATTCATTTTCCATCTCATTTCACTCAACAGATTATATCATACTGTATGTCTTGGACAAGATTCTCCAAAAATTGGATTTGATCTCCTAGAAACGTTATATGTAACTGTTTATTTAATGTCTTTATCTAAGGCATTAAAATGAGGTAGAGTAAAAGAAACTCTGGAACTGTTGGTCTGATAAGGACAATCAGGAGTTTTTGTAAGGATTATAAAGATTTTGTAAGGATTCTTCAGTAAAATAACAGTTCCTTTTAAGATTTGTTTTCCATTCTATAGCAGCTATTTCATCTCTATTTTCCAGGTTAATGGAAAGAGAAAAACAGAAACATTCTTAAAAAGTCTCAGTTTTGAAATACCTCTCTGATTTTTCTTTCAAGATTTCTTTCAATCTTCTTTCAAGGTTTCTTTTTTCTTCCAATATCGTTTGCCCATGGTCAAGACGAAGCCTGTGCATTTCATAGTTTTTCGTTTCTTGCTTTTAGTGTATTTGTCTCTTGATTCATAATGGGATGTTGGCTTTAATCTTCACTATAGAGTGAGTAATCCTTACTAGTATTTCCTAGCCTTGATCAGAAGGAGTTTTTAGTATGGTAACTTTGCTTATGGTACTTATGGTTCAGAGCTCAATTCCAGCAAGAAATTATTTACTTTTTAGTCTGCATATTTCACCTACCAATATATACTGCACAGGCTCATACTACAAAGATTCTTTATTGAAAGAGTTTTAGTCTAAGTTAACACTCTTGTCCTATCAAAAAAAAAAAAGAGGGAACTTGTACCTATATTTTGCATTCTGCAATGGAATTAAAAAATACTTCTCTTAAAACAAGTAGAAGATTATCAAACTCAAAGAGAAACAGACAATGGCAAAGGAGAAGCTAGACAAAAGACCCCAACAGAAATCTATAAATTCACACAATGAGGTTCTCCTACATGTAGCTCCAACATGAAGCAATACAACTCTTTATCCCTGCAGACTAATTGCCTCGTTTGCACCTCTCTCATTTTTCCGCTGCTTTCTCTCAGCTGATACTTCTGCCTAATCCATGTGGATTCTTTTCAAATTATGGGGAAACACTCATCATAAAATGCACCCACTTACTTTTGCCTCATGGTTGATATATATGGACGAGAAGAAGGACTGAAACAAAAATGGTTTCATCAAAATTATTTGGCAATATGGCAAAACCAGTCTGTTTATAATCTACTGTAAGCAACAATGGCTAGAACTGGATACGATCAAGACCTCTGTAAGTTTATTGAAAACCAACTACTCAAATTTATGTCATTACAGCAGATACACTCAGATATTATTGGGAGAATAACTGCTACTGGCAGTGGTGATGGTTCTCTTCAGTTGCCACACCTGAAGGTGACAATCTAATCTTACTACGGTTACTGAGGTGAGGAAAATTAACAGTCAAGAAGAAGGTCATATTATTCCCTAAATAACTAGAGAATCAATGGCTGGGTGAGAAATGGGGGCAAGGAGAAGGAAGATGCAAATTTGTGCAAACTCCTCCCCAGCTAGAGAAAGGGTAAAAAATCCTACCTGAAATCTCTTCCTATAAATGCAATGTAAAAATTAATTTTTATTTAAGAAATGGATTCGCAGCTACATGTGTGAATCTCTAACAGTCTGTGAGCTATGTCATCCAGAAGACAATCCAGGACATGTGTGGGGGGAGAGGACTCTATCCTTACATTTTTATAAATCTTTTTGATTGTACTGCCTGTTTTTAGATTTTATAAATATACACTTCTCTGGTAATACAGATCAGGCAGGTCTTGCCACTATAGAGGAGGGTCAGCGTATCATACAAGAAAATGCAGGATGACAACCGCCCCTGGATTATGAGATATAGGCCTTGCAGTATACAGGCACTGCTGAAGTGACAGACTGATAGCAAGGATTTCTGCTACAATATAGGAGCTCATCAGTGTGATATAGTAAGACAGGAAAATAGCTGAGCAGACTAATTAATCATTAAGAGCCACCAGTATGGTGCAGATATAAAAGGCAAATATTATTTAAAATGTATGAGATATTTCTAGCATAGATAGAAAAGCATTAATGCTACTGCACAAGGCAGTGGCGAGAGCCCACTTGTTATTATTATCAATGTGCCCTAATATAAAATATCTGTAATTTATTCCCATTAAATCTTCATTGGCAATAACAGGGACAAACTGATACATAGGAATACCCCAAACTGAAAAAAGTAAAGGAAATCCCACGTTTTTTAGCTGACGCTTGTTTATTTGGATTCTGTTCACGTAAGATTACCTGAGTCAACTGATTTCTAAGAAAGCATGTAAAACACACTATTCTTCTAATACAGCAAACAGCTGTAGACAATGCTTAAAGGATGGCTTTCTGTTAATTGATGGGAAGCATTGTAAGTAGAAGGCGGATGCACCCTGAGAAAAGTGCTCTGTAAACATGACGGTGACAAATGTGGAACGTACTCAAGAATTGTTTCTGCGCAGCAAGTAATGGACCACACGATAACCTCAGTGGCAGACAAAAGTATCTCCACCACTTCAGAGCGCGTGCTTATCTAGTTACATTCATCTTGCTGCTCAAAGACTTGCTGCCACCTTGTTAGAAACACCCAATTGTTCCTTTTTTTCCTTACGTGATTTATTAATATGTTGTAAGAGTTCCACAAGCACAATAAATATGAAACTTTAGATTAAGATAGAGAGGCATTCTTTATCTACATTTTGCTAATCTCTCATATTTGCAATTGCCTAATATGAGCATTACATGATATGTAAAGATAATTTGCACTTATAATAGCTATGCAATATTATATGTATCATATACACCTAGTTTGAGAGCTGAATGAGAATTAATGACTCCTCAAGGGTCCATATCCCCATGGCAGATTAAGTGCCACCCTCAGCTGCAACATCTGAGAAATCCCCTCCAGCTGCACTTTGGGATCAGCAAGAAGCAGAGGACAAACGCTGTTCCTTCATGACAGAGCGCACAAAGGATTATCATGGTGAAGAAGAAACTTTCAATTTTGCAGACACTTAATTAGACACCAGTGGACACCTCTTCTCTGAAAAGAAAAGCAAAGACAATACTGCTGTCCCGGTAAGAGACAAGGGGAGGAGGCTGGGCAGAGTTTGAAGGTAGAAGGACAAGAAGGAGGCGGCTGCAAGACTCTACCACTACCTTTTTGAGGAAGACATATTGATTTTCAGTTATTTATTTCATGCAACATGGAGTTCCTTTTAAACTGTATTGGAAGAGGAGTAGACCAGTTTGTCCATCCAAACAAAATACATACAATGTAGTATCTCAGTTTAGAACTAATTTAAAATTGAATTTTTGGAAAACATACTAATCTTTTGCTCAAAGAATGTTTGCTACCACTTTAATACGATGAAACCTAACACTTGTTATTTTTCAAGAATTAATTGTGAGTTTAAATCAGGAGAGAGTGTCAACTGATTCTATCCCATTTGGAAAGCTAGTGGCCGAGTAATTGTTTTCTTCTTTTTTGGCATTAATTTCCTTTCTCTTTGCCAATTATTCAGGCAAAGCTGTCTGTCAAATTAACTTGAAATTCTTTGGTTTCAATGAAAAAAAATTGACAAGAAAAACTAGAGATAAACAGGAACATTGGGACAAAGGCACATAAGAAAAATGTGTCTGTTGGAAAAGTTAAAAATAACTATCTGAAGATGTATTTTGTTTTAATAATTAAACCATAGCATTAAATACCAGAAAACCTTCTCCAATGTAATGCACAACTAGAATTGTCCATCCATCCAATTTTGTCATAAGTTTCAGACACACACATAGTAAAAGACTGGCAGTTTTATGGCTTTAGAAATTGTGGAAGCTTATAAAACATGTCATTATCCATTATCATTTGCATTTTCACACACAATATTTTTTTACAATACAATAAAAATGATGAAAACGAATGGTTCAAAGGCAAATTCGAATAGTGATTTTTCTACACTAAGATCATTCTATGAGCCTGTTCCCATCACCTTCTGACTCTTGACATTTATCTCTAGTCAGGAAATCGGGCAGAATGGCAGTAATAAATAGAATCAAATAGTGGCACTGCATTCACTCCCCCCAACAGAAGAGACGAGAAATTTCATCAAATGATTTAAGGTGGGTCTACATTAATATCTTACTTTGGGAATAGTTGCATTTTGCCACAAAAGCAAACGTGCAGCAAATGTGCTTCTGTATATAAATGTGATTAAGATATTTCTTTTTTTTAAGCCTTTCCCATTATTCCTTTATTCTGAGCAAAATAAAGGGGTTACTGATGGTTCCCTACAGGAATAGACACGTTATATGCTTGCTCACAAATTCCAAAAATGCATTGCCATGGGGGATTTCTGGGCATTGGCAGAGAAAAAAAATGTCATACCTATCATACACCTGTTGCAATCTGCAAGTTTTTAGGTTTTATTCCTATACCACCAACACTGGATAACTTATCTGTGGATAACATCATTATTCAGCAAGGAAAACTGTACAAAATGGGAAGGAAGACACATAGTCCACAGCCTATTAGTTAATTTCTTATTATACAGTTAATCTTATTGATTTTACACAGCAATTGGATAATTCTTTTAATGAGCACAATCCACTTTCCAGGTTGATTTTTAAAAAATAATCTATATTTCTCAGAAATATAAATCAGAATCCTACATGCACAAGAGCCCAGTGACTTAACTGGTTGTCTCGTAAGTTTAGCAAGCACTGAGAAGCTGGTTTACAACACTGAATTAGAGGTTTTATATGTCTCTCACTCTTACAAAACAGGCTTGCTAGACACAGAGCAGAAGTCTGTAGACTGTACTCTGCAGATTCAGCTTGTTGAAAGCAATCTAAGGCACAGTTTTAGGAGTCAACAAAACAATAGATAAAGGATATCTGGCTCTGCAGATATTGAATTAGGATTTCAAAAAGCTTTCAACAGAGTCCTTTTCGGGGGATTATTAAGTTAGTAGCCACAAGAGGCAAAAGGAAGTCCTTTGATGAATTAAAAGCTGGTTACAGCAGAAGAAGCAAAAAGGCTAACGGTGGTGTGCCCCGGGGATTAGCAGAAATGATGCTGCTTAGTATAGTATCACAGGCCGCAATAATTCTAAAGTAAAAGTATTAGTGAGAATGATAGCAATTGTGGAATGTTGCAAAGAATTGAAATTGGCTGACAAAATTAAATTATTTTACCAATGTGGTAAAGATAGACTGCAAGATAAAAAAGGACAAACTATACATTACTTTTGCAACTTACAATGCTGCATCTTCTGGTAATTGCATTGATTAACATTAAGGCAAAATCATGTTGATAACTATGCAAAGATATTGGAAAGGTGGTTCTTATTTGAAGACTTGCAGTGAACAATCTGTTCTGATTTGTAAAAAGACCAGTCTGAGGCAAAGGTCAACAACATGGAAAATTACTTAAGGAAGATTACTTTCTAATATGGGTACTTTCTTGGATTAGTTTTTAAAGCCATGAAGAAAATGAACGCTTTTTAAAATTTAATTTTTGTTGTACTTTTTTCTAACTGCTACTATCTTGAATCTTCTGGAAGCCATAAAACATTCTGAATTGTGGAATACCATTTTGTAAGGAGACTTAAAGTGATACATACAGTGCCAGCCAAGGAAAGATTGATAAAGATTTTTATGGACTCTAGTAACACAGTCTTCTCCAAGAGCTTCAGGGGAGAAGTTCATTAAATTGACCTGAAAAAATGAGGCTTATTTGGGAGGAAAGTGGGAACAGTGAGAACAGTTCTCTCCCTCCAGGTCTGGAGCTCCTCTTAGGAGACTTGCTCTCCGCTTGCTCGGCCAGTGGAAGGAGTCTCGCCTTGCATGTCCCCCTCTCCAAGGGGAGCGCTCCAGGAGGAAGGTCTTTGCCACAGAGGGTCAGGTCACCCACTGGTGACTCATTCTGGTTCTACTAATGCCACATTGGTGCTGCAACGTGCCACACTGGACTACTTAGGAGTTCTTGACTGGAGCTAAATAAAAGTTTCTGCTTACCGAACAGAATTATCTGAGCTGTCACAAAGGCAAGTACTTCTCACAGAAGGCTGGTGGGCAACTTCATCTAATTTTGGATTAAGTTTGCTACTTTTGGTTATAATCCTTCCACAATTAATCCAAGGGACACACAGAAGCTAAGATCTACAATATTTTAAATGCATATAGTAAAATCTAAATGATTTATAGTGTGGGTTCAGATGAGGGAATAATTTGTCACAGCAAATTGTGTTACATGAAATATGGCAAAGCAAGTCATTACTGTCAGCACATTTGCTGAACTTACTTCTCAAAGGAAATCAACACAACAATATCTGTTTAAAAATCGCAACACTGACATCTATTCAATCTCTTTCCAGACTTCAACTTTTTCATTTTAAAAATCAAGTCACAAATGTAAGATGCACAAACTACTGGACACCCATCCGCTTCCTAGAAACCCTAGCACAGGGCTCCCAATGGAACTTTCTTCTCATACTGATTAAGCTTAATTAAAGAATAACTATGTGTAAAGGTGGCCCAATTACTCAGGACTTCTAATTGTATATCTCTAGAACTAATATAACTAAGTAACAAACCAAATTTCAACTATGTTCAAGAAACATTTAGTTTGCATCCAGCACATTTGGTCAGTATATGTATTTTAATGGTATTTCATGTAAAAAGTCATCACAGTAATATTTAATACTATTTAGGATATTATATAAATTGAAATGCATAAAAACACTTGTTTTTTGTGAGGGTGAATAAGGTTACTCAGTAACTGGAATATTTTAAGATGTGTATGCCTCTTTAACATCTGAATTTTTCACTCTCCTGGAATATATTAAAGACACTAGAAAAAACACATTTCCAGCAAGGTGAAGTCAAGCATACATAAAAAATGGCTGACCTGCCGTGCGGCTTCTTCAGAGCCACAGGAACTAGATTAAGCTCTGTACTGATTAACAGGCTCTCTTAAAAAGGAAAACTTTGGTTAACCCCTTACTGATGTTTAAGACCAAGGGAATTTCAGAAAGTGCCAAGAAGCTGTAAGGAATCTGTGTCATATGTTGACAAAGTAATTGCATAACTACTGTCTTCTGACTGACAGCTCTTGAAAGTCATTCGCCAACCTTTAAAGCGATTTAGTGGTGCATCAGTTTGGGAATCTGTTCCACCAGCCCAATAGGCTTGTTTGGCTCGATTTCCCACATACGAAAATGACATTCCTCCCCAGGAAAGAGCAATGTCTGAATATTTCCAGCTAACCATCCAGAACAATACCAAAATGTATTGGGACAGTTACCATGAATATTGTATATCTAGGCCAGGAACTCTTGCATCGTACCAACAAAGAAGTTCTGCAATCAAATTTCCCTGAAACAAGTTGGATAAAGCAGGGCGACAATGTATGAATCTTCACGAACTTCAGGAATAATACAGAGGACACCCAAAACATTGTCACTGCCTGTAAGTGTGTCTAAGAAAGAGCATGGACCGAGAGCGGCTTTGGAGCAGGAGAATGTCGAAGAAGAAGAGGTCAACCACCAGAAATCCTTTGTCCCATGGCCTCCAAGAGTTCTGGAAGATGGCTCTGAAGTTACTCCACACTTTTCAGTCATGGTCTGGTGGAATGAAATACTTGAGCCAATGCGCTAGCAACGCTGAAAGGTCCCCAAAGGTGAACCGCAGCCAGGTGAATCAGATACTAAATGACCTCCAGACATCGACAGAGCGTCTAGAAACGGGAGGGAATACTGCACCAGCTGCTGCCTGGTGCCGAACACTGGGAAGGTGCTATCCTCTCCATTTCAAGAGTGAACTATGAAACAAGAGAGCCAGGACAGTATTGCAAAATGCAGGGTCAGATTTCGGAACAGACTGGGCTACCATTTAAAAGTTAAAATCCCCCCCCTTATGAAAATGAATGTTTTTCCAAAGACGTCAAAACTCAAGACTAGCACATAATTTTCAGAAATTATAATCTACAGTGTGACTAACAGACATTTGCATGAACTGTAGCTATATTTAAAACCAAAACATGGTGGGAGTCATTCTCGGAGCCCGACGCACAGTAGTGTGGAAGAGATCATTTCTGTACAGCTAAATGCTTTGATGTACAAAACAGGGTGGCTGCCTTTAAACTGCACACTGTGGATAGTCTCGGTAGCTGAGAAAATCATACCAGGGACGATGCCATCTGTGTACTTAACAGCGCTGTGTCAATGCTGAAGGTCATAATATGACACTGTTAGTTTTCTAGGATGAACGTGGAGATTGGCATGACTTCTGCAAACTGAGGTGGAGTGGAGAACACAAGTACATTTGCAAAAAAAAATCAATAGAAGTCTGCTTGCAAAATTTTTTAATACTATATTAAACATATCAAATTATGTCTGAGCAAAATGTTTGGGGCAGATGTATCACTCAAGAATATTAAGCAAGTTGAGTTAGTTACACAAAATTACTCTCAAAAAGTTAAAAATAAACCCTGCTTTAGGAGGAGATTACAGTCGCTTATGGCATCTGATGGTGCCACTGAAAATGGCATTTCACAGTTGGAAAGAAGTCTTCAGACAACTTTCAGTCAATACATCCATATGACCTTTGCTGATTTTTTTGGAGATCATATGTTGCCAACAAGTTCAACAGAAACTTAAATATTGTAATTATTCATTTGCTTCTTTGTGGTATATTTGTCTTTTAAAAATACCTGTAATAATTTATCTGGCTATAGTAATTTGGATTCCTGTGCAAAATGCCATGCCAGCCCAAACAGAAGTTTTCTTCAGATATTGGATACAATGTTAGTGTTATGATACCTGAGTACAGTCATACCAATCAGGTAATTCAACAGATCTTTCTGAATATTGTACCCATAACAAATCTACTTAGGTATATAAATATATGGCACTT
>Ga0181612_157750_pt1 | contig 32743 bp, 16 predicted proteins | sample HoacroProtozoa21_FD_119630 | JGI IMG/M metagenome (GOLD analysis project Ga0181612, IMG submission 119630) | Hoatzin crop microbial communities from Cojedes, Venezuel. Combined Assembly of Gp0051906, Gp0051904, Gp0051908 | reverse complement strand
TCACGTATGGGCTGGGAGGGAGGAGAGGTTGTCGTACTGTGGCCGGAGCCTGCAGGGTGCTGTTTGCTGCCACCTCTCCAATGGCTGCAGGTGTGAGAATGGCAGAAGAGTAGCTTCGCTCGGCTGATGCCCAGCGCTACAGTCATAGCCGAAAAAAATAGGTAGACGTGTTCAGTGACCAGAATGCACTCAACCTCTTTGTGCGATAGATAGCAGCTCCTTTAGATTGTAGCACATTTGTTGCTGGAAGCTGATACTTAAGATGGGTACAAGATACTTCATCTTCAAATATAGTTCTCATTTTTCCTTTTGAACATGACTTTGAAGGGTTATTTTTCTCGTTATAATTATAATTAGAATTCAGAAAGTGAAGGCAACTGGCCTACTAATGCTACCATGCAGTTTTAAAAATGAATGGCAGAAGCAGCAGGTCAGGCATCATGGCCTGGCTGTAAGTTGTACTTGGGATGAGAATGTGGCAGTGTCCCCGCAGCTATCGGCAGGCGCATTGCTTCAGCGGTCCCGCAGCCTGCTGCACGATCCAGCTGCCAGCCAAGCACGGGATTTAACCGCTGGGCTGTTCATTTTCTAAAATAAGACCAGGCCAGTAAGACCTTCACATAACTAAGTTAGATAAAAAATACATCTTGATTCTTTTCTTTTTTTGGCAAGGCTGTATGTTGTGCTAAGATGGGGGGTGGGGATTCTTCAACAAAGCCTCTTGAAATGGCTTCCTGTATGGTATTCATAAACTGAGACTAAAATGTAAAAAAGGCCATACATGTCCTTTCCTGGGTATCATACACTGCTTGTCGAGGCAGGGCTGGTTCAATCCAGTGGTGCCTCTTTGTGTTTGAGCAGGCTCCTGGTTCGCTGACCCTATTCCCTAGGAAATTCCTGTTTGTAAATTAAAGATAATTATGATAGCCACTTTTAGACTTTTTAAAGAGGAGAAAAAATTGGTGTAGCCAAGAAAACCAAAGGAGTTGCATGTTTTCCTAGTCCAGTTCTTTCAGTGAAGGGGATCCATCTCATAGATTTTTGCACACATTTATGTAACAGCAGCAGTAACACATTTGATCCTTGTTTGTGGTCAGGATAGAGTTTGTGCAGTGAATACTCGACATGGTTTTGCTTATCGCAAACAGGTGACTGCCTGCTCAGATGCTGGATGTTCCAGGTTTTTCCTGCTGGCAGATCCTGTCGTTAAGCCTTGTTCTCTGCTGTGATGATTGCTTAGAGGACAAATTTTTCAAACTAAAATTTCCCCAAAATTCTGAAAACTTGCTTTATTTTTCCCCTGCTCTGCTACGCACCGTATGGGTGCTTTTCTCATAATATTAGCAGCCTCTGTCTCCTTTTTACCACAGAGAAGAGACAGTCGCAGCACTCACTATGTTGGGCAGCTGGATCACTCTCCATCGTCATTCAGCTGAGGGAGCTGAGGCTTCTCTAAAGCCCTATCAGTATGATGTAGCCAATTTGACTAAAGCTTCAGGAAGGGAAAGAGAATCCATAAGCAGTGCTTTTGTAAACAGCACGTATCCCTGACAGCCATGCAAGCCTGTGGTGGCTGTGTGTTTTAACCCCAATTTCACGCTTCATCTGAAATGACAAGATTTTACATAAGGAGGCCTTCATGTCACCTTTACATATTAATTTGCTTTAATGCAAGAGGTTCAGCTGCTTTCCATGCCTGTCCTAATGTTGATAAATCTATGAGAGCAGACTGGCTCCTCCGTATGTTTGGGAGGATACTGAAGAAAGATTTGTGAGCCTCATTTTCTGCCGCTTGCTTTGCCAGGACAGATTCAGTGACCTTAGCCAAGTCACTTTATCACACCATGCATCCCATTCTCCACCTGTGACCTGGGTCCGCGATACACCCGCACCCTTGGAAATGGTTCATGAAGTTCATTACTGAGCATTACATGATGTTGCTGCTGTTGCCTCTCAGCTTCTTCTTCCACAGCAGTTCTTGGTGCTGGTTTGCTGCTCTTCTGCTCACAGCTGGTTTTGCACTCCCTTGCTGTGGGTGCAGGCATCCAGCAAGTGCACATACGGAACCATGGACTCTTGCTTCTGAGTCAGGTTTAAACAGCCTCTTTAAAAAATGGACCATGCTGTAACTAGAAGTTTAGTACGTATGTTACCTTGTACTTTGGAATTAAATTTGTGCCCTCGTAATCTCTTTGGAGATCACTGGTATCACTGAGCCATAATCACAGTGTCATATTTTAAGTGACTTAAGCTGGATTTTCTCCTTGGCATTCTCCTGAAAATTAAAGCTCTATCTGAGATGTCTTAATTTAATATTTTATCATTTATTTAAACTGAGAAAACCCAACATTGCTCCTGAAATCAGAACTGTAAAAATAAAGAATTACGGTGTGAGATGCCGGCAGACCCTTGGGGCTGGGAAAACTGAAACACACTTTGCAAGTGTTTTATACTGCCTTTTGTAGGATGGAGTGGCAAACAGAAATGTGGCAGTTGCTTCTGTTAAAAGTGTAATTCAGTGTTCACACTGCTGATTTTTCCTGGATTAAATCATTGAACACTGTTGATAGTTGTCCGTATTAAGAACACAGTTAATACTCTGAAAAAGCGAAGATGACACTGTCTATATTAAGGCTATGACTGGGACACTTGAAAAAAACAAGAGTGTGGCAAAATTTTCTGCAAAACACTGAAACATGAAAACACTACGCTGGCCACCTAACCAATACTTACCATACTGTTCCATTATACAGCACATAAAGTAGGAAAGTGACAGCTCTCTTTTTTGAAGACTTAATTCCCATTTGCATTAGATTCTCACTGCATCTTTTTGTATGATTGTATTAGAAAAGAAATTGTATTACTGGATGTGGATTTTATTCACTGAATAAATTGGCCTGGAATTTAATATAATTAGCATTTGAGAAAATGCTGATAGTATTAAGGGAAATATTGATAGAGCTGGAACTGACACATTCGCCATAAGTTGAACAGAGCTGTATTTAAAAACGATGTGCATTCAAAGCTACCGAGGCATAATGAAGCCTCCTACACACACCATGGAATGAAATATTTATACTGTAATCATACTATTAATAAAATGATGGATCAGCCAGTGTCTGCTGCGACAAAACTCAGCTGAGAGACTGGTTACTGTCTAGAGGAGCGAAGCAACGTGAGAACAGAGGAGCAGAAGCATATGGACTAGCCTGGGGATCGCTGTCCTGACTGAGCTGTGTGATTGTGTAATACACTGACTTTGCAGAACAGTCTCACATTGCAGCTGGTACTGTCCCCTTCTTCGTTCCTTGTGTGAAGTGAAGGGCAGGGGAGCAGAGGGAAGGTCTGCAGCTCTGCTTGTGCTGCTGCCATCCCTGTGTGGATCCCCATGAGTGCCAGGGGGCTTTCTGCAGTGCTCTGCCTTGCTTTCAGTTGTTGGTAGGTGTAATTGAGGCCGTAAGGATGGCTGGGCTCAATGAGAGCGGGGTGATCTCAGGGACTTTGCTGTTGGTTGCTACCCTAGTCAGAGTGGAACCGGGACACCGAGTGGGTCATCTTCTTCTCTTTGGGCTTGGCCCAGTTTCCATAGTTTAAAAAAAAAAATACAGTAAGAAGAAATTAGGTTTGTGTAGAGGAGGAATGACAGATGGAAATGAGAGAAACACTCTTGTCTGGACTGTGAACTGACACAGACGGCTCAGTACTCATAGGGTAACAAGCTGTACAGGAAAATTTAACTCACAAATAGATACTGTCTTGGTGCTCTCCTGATTCCTTTCTGGGTTCCTGCTGTTTGATGCACGTGGGAGTTACCTTAGAGATCTCTCCTTGTTTACTGGGAATGGAAAGGTGATGTTTCTCACAAGCATGGTGAGGACACTGGCACAAGCTCTTTATCCAAGCGGTCCCCAGCCTTGCACCCAGCACATTACTTGCCAGACCCATCTGGATGCCCAGTTCTGCACCAGTTCAAACTTCATCCATCATTAGAGCACTGTATGTGAGCATGTCCCAGAGAGTCTGCCCTGAGAAAAGCTGTAGTTTTGCTTTTTTTTTTTTACCCCCTTCTCCATTTTCTCTCTTCTTTTTGTTCTATCCTTCATGCACCTAAATTTTTATCTCATGCTGTGAAAACTAACTGCAAAGCAGATGCTAATTAAGCAGTTTCTTAGGGCTAGTGTCCATACATAATGAACTCCCAGGAATGCTGCATTCTGCATGCATATTGTAGTGATAGACAAGAGTTTGTTTTGCTGTTGTTCTGTGTCCCTCCTGTGCGCTGCGATGGCCTGGAAGCCCACTGGGTAACTTGCCCCCTGGCATTGCAGCTCACTGCTGGCCAGGCACCCAGCCTTCCTCCTTGAACAGAGAGGAGGAACTAAGGCAGCAACGCCCAGCCTTTCACTGCAGATAGACAGGTGAGTGGATAGTCAGATACTGCAATCAGCGGTAACTGGGTATTTTCCTCCCAGAACACTCCCCTATGTTTCTCAGTTGACAGGAGTGTTTTCCTTCACATGAATTGCTGAGGCTCAAAAAAGAGCAATTGAAAATTGAGAGTTTGTTACAAATATGATATATTGCTATGAGGAAGTAACTAGTAAGAAATGCACAGCCTGCAGCTTTGTTCTGTCGGCTCACCCAAGCTAAATAAGTTTTGATTGAGTATATTTGAGTAGGTTCCTCTTCTTTCTCTCTCCTCCCAAAGATGCTATTACTGGTGGCTTGGGCTGGCCAGAAAACAGCTGGGAAGTACTCTAAGCTTTAAAAATTGCTTTTTGTCTGAAAAAAAGAAGAAACCTTTCAAATAGCTTCCATGAAGTAGGGTGCAGAGCAAGCAATAATTCAATACCAAAAGCTTCACAAGCAGAAGGTAGGGTCTGTGGAAGTCCCTTCTCTACTTTTTGGGGGTGGGAGAGGTGCTCGCCGTTGGAGCTCTGGCACTGAGCAAGGGCAGCTCTCTGCTCTGCACAGGCTAAAGCTGAACTGGGACTTTGCCTCGGGAAGCCAAGCAGGGAGGGCGGTTGCCTCAACATGTGAAGCAATTGGGCTGCTCTGGAAATGCAGCTTTTGTCAGAAAAGTCCGTATCTGTGGAGTATTTTTATTTTCTACAGTAAATGGATTTTTATACAAGAAAGAGAAAAAACATATTTGTTCATTGGTTATGTTCGTGGCTCAACTGACAGCAGCAGCAAACTGGAACAATGGTACAAGTGAACTGGACTGTGAGAACAGAAGTAAAATTGATTTTGAATGCTTATTGGCACCACCCAGCTCATGACACTTTTAGTAGAAGCAGAGGTATTAGACTTGACCAAAATTTCGCTTAAGTTACTTTCTTCTTTTTACCATCCATCGCAGTCCATTTCCATTGGGTAGCATTTCTTTCTTTTGCTTTCTGTACTAAAACATTGGTTATTGTTGTAAATTATCATACCTTACATCTGGACTGTCCCAAAGGTCATTTAATTGCTATGGTAACTGGATTCGATACTTCAGTAAATTCTTAACCTCCTCTCGGGAGAGTTCAGTCTCAGTGAGAAATTTGGTAAGAAGTTAGTTGTGAGATCCTCAAATGGGGTTTGATAGTGAAAAGTATAACATTTATTTTTGAATGGGGATATCTGACAAAAGCTGTAGACATTGATGGTGTTAATTACATTGATAATGAAGGAATAACTCTAAATTATTAACACATTGGAAAAATCACATGGGAAACAGCTTTGTTTGGGCCTTCAGCAAGACCCTGCAACACAGCAGAGTATTGTCGAAGTCAATAAGAAAATCATTTAGCGGCTTTCGAGAGTCTGTGGGACTGATTCTGCTATGTACAGCAATACAGGGGCCATTGTGTGGTTCCAGGAGGGTAAGCTAGCATGCATGCTGAAGGCCATGGTAGTTGAGTCCTTGTAACATCATTTAAGTACTTAATGCGACTGGACAAGAATAACCTGGGAGATATTAACATAAAACATCAGTTAAAGATAGAAGTACAGCAATGATTAAAAAACATTAACTGAAAACAGTGAATCAGTTTTTAGTCTTTCAGACGAGTATTATTAATGTAATATTATAATAATTACAATATTAATTAAGGGTAGAATTTATATATATAGCTTGCTTGCAAAGTCAGATTATCCCAAAATGAATTAAAAGAGCGAGTGCGGTAGGTGACCTTGCACGGAAGTGGCAGCCATTGCAGGCCAAATAATCAAAAGTTGCTAGAATAAGTGGCCAGATTTTCGAAAGGGTTTGGGGTTTGTTTTTTTTTTAAATTCTGTGCATGTCTGAAACCGGCTACAAATACGGAGAGCTGAGTGAAGGCAAGTAGGAAGGGCAGACAAGCGCTTGCGGGTGTCTGCTGTTAAGGTGCTCAGGTGAGAATAAGGCCCTCCAGAGAATCTGTGCCCAACTGTCAGGTCCAAGGACTTGGAAACAATTTCAGTTTTTCTGAGTGCTTGGAAAAGTGCTTCCTGAGGCAGAGCAGTAAGTTGCACACGATTCTGGCCACGGGCATACCGTGTCCTTGATGCCATTCCTTGCCTTTCCTCGTCTGGAAACAGCCATGGGAACAGCAGCTGACCTCCACCAAGGGCAGTTGTTCCACCGCCTGCCCAGAGCCCCCGGGGCTGTGCAGCAAGAGAAAGCTTTGCTTTCTCACATGTCCCTCAAACTTTAAAACTGATTTCCCTCTGACAAGTCTTTTCTTACTGTATTTAATATTTTACTAGATTCCTGTACTTGATGTAAAATGTGTGTGCAGTGTGGGAAAACAAGATATTCGAACATTTAGCTAACCTTCTGTAACTGTATTTCACCTGACGGGGAAATACAGCAATAGGTCATTTTCTAAATGAAATAATTTTGCTTTGAGTTTTCATAAGTTCACTTTTCTGTCAAGCAAAGAATATGTTTGGGCTTTTTCCTCTGTGTTGTTAAGCTATGCAGTCTTTCTAAAACTGTAATTCGGTGTAAAAAAGGAACATCAGATATTACTAGATATCAGAGAGATTTGGTAAATTTTGGCTGTGACAGAGAGGAAATGCTAAACAAAGTGGTTACTGTATATTCTGTTGCCTTAGAGACTGAAACATCTGTATCCATGCAGGCAAGTGATGCAGACATGGTAAGATCTGACTTCCTTATATTCCTGTGTTCATCTTGCTGTCAATGGAAATGTTTTATGGTGGGAATATGCTGAGCTTCTTTAGCTTTGTATTTATCTGGTTATGTGGCATGCCTTGGACTGGGAGGGCTTTTTAATTAAAGTCTAACTCTGAAGTCAGGACGCTCCCTAAGAAAAGATGCTTTTACATGAATAATTTTTCAAGATGAACTTGGAGGGACTTGAAATGATTGTTGTACTGGTGATAATTGTTGGATTTGTGAAGGCACTTGAGCATCTGGGTCTCCTAGAAGGCAATTATGAAGGTAGGATGTTAAGAGATAGAAAATATTTTATTCTGAAAGCCATTTGCTGCAGAGCATTATACTTTAATCTGTACGTGCGTGTGCAGTGTTTGAGTATCAGAGGAGCTGAACAGTAGCTGAAATAACTTTAAATGCTTTCTTTAGACAAATGAAATGTATTTTATGTGTCAATATAGTATTGTAGCTCTCACTGCAGCTCTGAAAACAGATGTGACATAATCTTAAACCATTCTTTGTCTATGTTTAAGATTGTTTCAAGAACTTCAATGCAGATTTGTGTGCTTTAGTAAACTGCAGCTTGCATCCCGAAGCTCTGAATGAAAGCAGGGTTTACATTTTAGTGAGTTTATCATTGTAACTTCTCAATTTGTTCTAATTGCTGGAAACATCGTGGCTTATTTTTAGCTATTGGCTATTATTAACAGAAAATTCAAATCCTTACTGAGCTTATTTGGATGAATGTTTCTGTCGTAATCAGTTTAGCTCTCTTTCAGAATGTTTCAGAATGTTTATCTTTAATAAATCTGCCTGGTCTTGCTTTCTAGTCTCAGGTATGCTTTAGGAAAATACTGCCAATTCAGATGTAAATATGCTTTGTTGAAGCTCGTTTGAGGGAGCTGACTGCTAAAGATACTTTAGTTCTTGTTACCTAGCTGGTTTTATAAACAATGTAATTCATGTAGAAACGTGGAAATATTAAATAGAGGCAGAAGGGATGGATTTTAGACAGTGAGCTCTATAAATCAAAACATGTCTGTGCAGGTAGCCTCACTGTTTAATAGGAAGAGTAGATTTACAATGTTCCTAAATGTTCCTGGGTGTGATATGCATTGAACAGCTGCTTTTTATAGAAACTTGAGGGTCGTTTTTCATGGTAAGCTAGAAGTATGCAGGTATTAAAATAACCTTCAGCTACCCACAGATACTGAACAATTATTCGTTTCTGCTTCAGAGCTCATGACAACCTGGAAAAGGCAAGGTTGCTGGCCTCATATTAATTACTTGACAACATTTAGTACAAGGTTCAAAGAACCTTGGAGACTAGCAGCAAGTACTTGACGGGAGGAAAAAAGTTATAAAACTTTTGGTTCATTAGTTGTTTGCTTTATTTTAGTTCTCATGCATGTACCTGTTTCTCGTACCTCCTGCTGCTTTGAAGATTTTTCCTAATCTCTTACATGTTTGGATTAATTAAGAGTGGTGATAATTGTTGCACGGCATTTTGAAGGTAGGGCAGTAATACAGATTGTTTAGCAATTGCTTTATGTACCAGGTGTAGCTTTGCAAGGTCTGTTGAAATGATCAGATTGTGCTAGCAAGACAGAGCACCAAGAGAAAAATGCATTTATTCTGGCTTTTGTGAGTCTTCAGAAGTCTGTGCTCCTATCATAGAAAAGTGTTCTATGGTACCCGATGTACAGTTAATTTCCTGTCTCCAGACCTGTCTCCAGCTCTAGCAAAGTCCGTTGTGAATCGGTCCATCTGAGCATCTGTTTTTTTGGAATCCTTTTGTTGCCTGCCTGAATGCATTTGAAGGGCAGACACTATTTAGCAACTTGTTAAAAAAAAATAAAAATAGAAAAGAGCATCGGAGAAGGAAGCTTTAGAAAGAGGAAATTCCTGGGTTTGGGTAGCTGCATCTTCCCGCTGCCCCATCTCCTCCCATACTTTTGAGCTATGCTCACGTCATGAGGGGAAGATTGCACATTTGGTACCACTAGCCCTGAAGGAGAGAGAAAGTTTGGGATATTTGAATAATTCAGAGTGAGTCATAATGATGTCTAGTTGTTTTCTGATAAAGTTTAAATTAAAATACTGAGCAGGAGATTGGGGTTACTTTGTGAATTACACTGAACAGGGATCAAGTAAATTTTATATTAAGATGTTATAACTTCAGGTGAAGTTGACATATTCAGACTCTGTGCTTTGAACACGTACACAATTATGGCTTCATTGCAGTTGCTTCTGCAATGTCCACGCTTGTGTAAGAACATACAGCATACACGTACTTTAATGAGGCTCTTGCCCTTGTGAAATCTGCTGCTTGCTTGGTTTTAATGGTAGGATGGCTTGAATGAGTTGTCACTCGTTCATTTCCAGCAGAGACCATTGACTGTTAGTTACAATAGGTTAGTTCTTAATGCTTGCGTGCTGGTTGTTATAAAAAGAAATTATACTTAATATCCTAGTGAGAAAAAGTTTTAACTGCTGTTAATGTCAGTTAATATTAATAGCCCTGCTTGACCCTTCAGGACTTACTATGATACCACATAGGAATCTACGCTGCCACTATGGTATAAATTCCTCAAGCGTGGGTTTTCCTAGCAAGAAAACAAATTTCTCTGGCCACTCTTCATTATGCAAACAGAAAATAGGTATCAGGTACATACAGCAGCAGAAAGGTGTGTGCTAAATCTCAGGCACAGCATATGGAGTACTAGCAAACAACAGCTGAAATAGCTGCAAGGTGCCTTTGGCCTAGATACCTCTTAGCTGCAGGTCCAGGTTCCCAAAACAGTTGTGGACCTTGTTTATGCTGAACAGCTTACAGAAGTACGCTGCTAACATGCTGTCTACACGTTGAAACCACTGTAATTACTATTTAAACTCATCTTTACTATTTATATAGAGACTTTCAAAGTGACTTTTAAAAATATGAAATCTCAAACCCATCCATTTTTAAATGGAGGAAGAGGACTGGAATTACCATGGGCAGAAACAGGCTAAACTTCTTGGAACGCTGCACCCTTCCAGCCAGTATGGAACAGGCTCTTCTGAAGGTCACTGTCACTAAAAGGGGATGCCAGTCTTGGCCTTTGAGTTCTCTGCTCTGGCTGGCCATTTGCTCTTACTCTAACATTTGTGGGCATCTGGCCAAGAGAGCCAGCTGCGCAGACTTTGGGCTGCCTCTGTCTAAACATCATGGGGAGCACTCAAACTTATAAGCTGCTTTGGAAAAGTGTTACCTCAAACCACTTGTCATTAACTGCACGAAGGGGAAGACTTCGGAGTTTTCCTAACTGAGCTTTTGTTTGTATCCAAAACTGATTTTGAAACAATATACAGAAGTCAACAAAAAAACCCAAATCCTCCCATGCCATCCCCCATCTACTCTATTTGTATTAAAATTCAGTGGAGGACAGTTGCTCAGATGTTGCTGGGGAAAACTACTGTCTTTCAGCTTCAGCCTGTGGTTTACAAGGTGCCAGAATTTGTTATGGGGTAAAGGAAAGGAGTGAAGCTTCCCCAGCAGACCAGGAGGCAGCTTCCAGCTTCCCTGAGATGAAATTTGCTGCCTCTTAGTGATGAAGAGCCACAGTTCCTGTTCAAAGACTCCTGTACTGGCCATGACTTAGCAGGGAGTATCAAACTGAAATTTAATTTCGGGCTGTTAAAAGCCAGACTTGTACTTTCTTTTTGATTTAGCCCATCTCTTCTGCCGCTGGTAAGTACAGTGATCTGATGGTGTGACTGATTTATACTATCTCTCATCTACCGAATAAATGTTCAGGCTCATAAATCACTTTTGTTAGAGACAAAATAAGACTGTGGTAGGCCAGATGAGACCAAAGGTGAGTAATTTGCACCAAGAATCAGCATGGTGCATGAATCAACAGGTCTAAAATATCACCCAGTATTCTCCCAGAATTTCTCTTGTGCCTTGCATTTCTAGCATATTCTGTCCTCCCTGCCAACACCGTACTAATTATTTGTAGTAATTATTTAATACATAAAGTTTTAGCCTTCTGCAGGGAGTCGTCCTAGCTGGAAGACATCCCCGCATGCTGATTTCACACAACTGCTTCCCATGGGGCCGGGCTTGTGCTCGGCCTTGGGACTGTGTGACCCTGCGCAGCAGCAGCCGCCTTGGAGCCAGGGAAGAACCCGGTGGGTCAGCAGCACTCGCGTCGTGAGCACAGGGCGCTCGGGCCACTGGAGTCTGAGTGTCATGGAGATGGCTCCCGGCAGCGTGTGATCCTGTGTCAAGTGTCTGCAGTTCCCCCGTGAAAGGCGGTGTGTGTGGTTGCTGCCTGTGCAGTGACAGCCGACCTTATGGAAATATTATTCTTGTGAGTGTTGCGTAGGAGCGGCTGTACAGTGTCTGCACTGTGCAGTGTACAGCTGCGACCAGCTGGGAAGGGGAAGGGATGCTAAGGGTCTCCGGAGAAAGGCAGACTGATGAGATGATTCTCTTGACAACAGAAGTTCAATCTCCATGTGGATTTTGTAGTCTTAGTTTTGTTTGAACTGCTGTACATTAACTCCCACCTTTTTGAGAGTCAGTAGCATGTAATCTTGAACTTTTAGCTGTCTGTTCCTCGAATCTCTTCATTCCTTTCCATTTTTTTCTTTTATTTTCTTTAAGATTGTGCCTTTTTAAGACTGGGCCCTGGCTCACTTCTCATATGTTGCTTTGCTGCGGCCTGGCTGTTTGGCAGCTCTTGGGTGTTGAGCAAGGGTTTTTCACCAAAGCCAGCTGCAGCACCCGCAAGGCAGGGGTGTGAACGACGCTGCTGCAGAACGCAAGGCGCATGGTGCAGCTAACTGGGTGGAGTGTGGGAACATGAGCAGGACATCTCGGACTGCGCCGGCACTCTCATGCAACAAAAGGCAAGAGCACTGCGACAAGTATATGGTCACAGAATAGACTGAAAGGCCTGATTTCTGGTGCCTGCACTCAGGTTTCTCCCGTTGCTAATCCCCTTTCCAGCCCATCTGTGACTGCTCTTCCTCTTTAAAAAAAAATTCATCATGCCAGTGCCCCTGAATGAGCTCAGAGGGCTGTCCTCCGGCGTACAGGACTGGCTGTGGGTAGTCTGAGCCAGAACAGCATCTTCCAGAATAACAAACAAGACAACTCTCTGTACGTAACTGCCTTTGCGAACTGTGATACATACTGTACTTACAAAGGGCAACAGAGTTGGCCAGCTGTCACACGCTCACTGGCTGGAAAGAAATCTTTCTCAGAGCTGTAGTATTTTCTTTCTGTTACCCTCGCAGTTAGAGCACAGTTGTTTGCTGTCTCTTCTCATATGTGTTGGTACCTAGTATGCACTTGGTGCACACTGACTCCTTTGCCCACAGCACAGCACAGAACATGCCTTCAAGAGAGCCTCCAGCTCTTGGTCAGCACCTCTGCTTTGATCTGCATCAAGCTGTCAAAATTAATCTAAAAATGGGCAGTTTGAGTGGTGTTACTTGGTGTCACTAATGAACATATTTTGGGGGTGCATGGTTCAGCTGTGGACTCATGAGCTGTTAGTAGCAAGTACTCGGTTTTCTGGTCCAGCTTTAGGACTTTTACCTGTTGCACGTTCTTGGCTTTCTGAGTGGCTGATGAAATCTTTAGAAAGTGTTTATACTGACAGAGGAGCTCTGGCCTGCAAATCACTTGTGCGCACTCATGTAAGCTAACAGGACTGTGCCCCTGCTTGCAAGCACCGAATAACCAAAGGACAGGGACCTCCTGACTACAAATAACCTAGTTTGCTACTGTCTGTCATAATTTTCTACGTCCTAACCACGACAGGAGCGTGTCAGAGGTTTTCCTCTCACTTCGTCAAGATGATGCTTGGACAGACAGAATGTCTTTTTCTCTCCGTACTCAATTTATTCATAAGTAAAATAGAGTTTAAAGTAATGACCAGATTCAGTTTCCTCCAAGCTTAACCTTGAGCATGAAATACTTGGAACTTTTAAATGTAAAGGTACTAAATCAGCAGACTTTAAACCATAAGAATCTGCTAGCAGTGTGTGCTATTATGTACTGCTGTGCACATAATAAACTTCTCTCTTCGCTCTGCCACCACTGACAGACTCATCACAGTGATCATCTAATTCACTCCTTAGAAGTTGGGTGAGAGATCATCACAGGAGACTTGGTGGGTGTAATGCAGAAACAGGATCCTAAGTTTTTTCCACTAATCTTGCTCGTGGTTTGTAATATCAGCTGGATATTTTACATCTCTGCTTATCACCTTCACTTGAAAAATCTTTCTACTGAAAGTGCTTGATGCTTTCCAGGTAAATACACAGCTGCACCTTTCTCACAATTAGCATACTCCTCAGGCACATACACTTACTTCAGATGTAGAAAGTAACAAAAAAAGATTCTGTCTTAGTGTATAATTCCTCATACGCTGTCAAGATGAAGGCAGCAAAGCAGGTTAGGGCAGAAGAATGCACCTCTTCTTTCAGGTGGGGAGGAGCGTGCACTGCAGGTAGAGCAGGGTGGGCAAGAATAGTCTTTCCCTGACTCCTCCTACTATGTAAGATAAGAGAACTTCTAAAAAAATTATAAGAATCCTGTCTTCTAAATGCATTTTTAAGTGTTGTCTTGCATCACGGTGGCTGAGTGCAATTGATTTCCCTCATTGGCACACTGCTGTCATCCCTGGTCTTCCTCTATACCAAGCAAAAAGGTTATTTTTATCCTGGCAGACAGTCTGTGTTTATATCAGCTGCTATTTCAGTTTACCAAACATCCTAGATAGAGGACATCAGCAAGGAGGGTGAGAGGATTTGATAATTCTGATAGGAGTGGGATTGACTTTTGGGGAGAGGTAAGGTCTGTTGCTTGCACATCATCTAGATGTGCCTGATGTCTTCTCATCAGGCAGCTCAGAGTGCAGAGGGAGAAAAGATGCAAGTGGGGCTGGCCTGCTTTCATGTGCCAGAGGACACCAAGGGGTAAGCTGCAGCTGAAGGCCAAATGTGGTAACAAGACAAACCCAAATGGATCTTGGCAGCACAAATGGCAAACAGACATTTTAATCAGTATTGAGTGTTCCTTTCTTCTTTTGTCTCAACAGGCAACACTAAAACACTGCAGTTTGTCTTGGAAACCAGTTTGCACGGTGACTCTCATACTGTGATGATGCTCCGTACTTGCACTACCATAAATTGCAGTGAGGGGCTGAGACCCACAGCGGGCGCAGGGTGCAGCTGGATTGAGGCATTCTGGGGAAGGTCCAAGAGCACCAGGCATCAGCACTGTCCTTTCTTCCTCTGGAGCTGTTAGTTGGAAGGGGTTTGCTTAGTTCCTTACAAGAGTCTCCTCCACTGAGGGAATCTGTAAATAGCTGTGTCTCTTGGACGTACAGTATCCACCGACAGAGTGTGTCAATTAAAGACCCAGATTAATGAACGCGCTGGGCTGGTAAGGCTGCCTCCAGCTAGACATCCAGGCTTCTCCTTGCGCAGATCAGCAGCCTGCCCATATTAGCCCAAGCAGCTGTCAGCACCAGGCTGTGAGATGGAGCCTGAAGGCTCTCTGGCACGGCATCCTTTTTGTCCCATTCATCCAGGCTCCTTTTTAAATACAATTCTAAGGCCCTTCCCTTCATTTTTCACACCTCCTTATCCCATACTGAGGGTTTCAGTCCCATGGGGAGGTACAGACCAGCCCATATGCTGGTGGTGCTCTGGGTGATCATCTTTCCTCTTGTTTTTTAGATAGAGGAGTCGGAGCAGAATTTAGCCCATCCAACATATTGTGCAAAAGCAGGGAAATAAACAGTCACTCAAAATCATTGTAAGAATAACGCAGAATTCTCACACTGTTCTTCACGCAGATTTTCTCCTGAAACTTGAGATGCGGTATTATGGCTCTGATTTTTGTGAGCATATTTGCACAGCCTCCAAACGTAGCGTGCACACAGCTTTTTCTTCACTGTGGCTGCCCTCATTCCAAGTGCTGTTTGATCAATAATTTTGTCAGGAAAATGATCTGTCTACATATGAAAGGAGGCTGCATATAAAGTCCAGTTGTTAGCCGGGTTTTATAAGCATAGCTATTTGTTCAAAGGCAGAGGCAGCTTTTGCACCATGTAAGATTAACTTATCGGCCCTTAAAATAGTATTTTGAAGAGTTTCTACAGCCTTTAAAATCCCACTTAATACAGGCATGACCACTCTATATTCTTATCTCATGAGATAATGAAAGAGTTTGAATGATTTGTTTCAGTTTAGCTTGAAGCAGGTTTAGCTGCAGGTGGACTGCAGTGGCTGGTGTGTGTGAATAGCTGTGATGCCCAGTGGGAGCCTGTGGTTGGTTGGTTTTTTAAGGACAGCTGAACAATTTTTTCACATTTGTCACTGGGTGGGGATGAGGAGTCGCTTTGCTCTGGGCTTGTGACATGTCCTGTTTTATGGGGGTTTAAAGGTGCTTGTGCAACCACAAATTCACTTGTATCATGATTTGTATTAGAACTCTTGTAAAGAAACAAAGTATTTCATGAATCTTTTTCACTTAATTTCTTTGGCGTTTTCATTGAGAGAAGCCTTCTGAGATGTTGATACATTCACATTAATGATTACGTTATTTCCTTTAGTCACTAAAATTTAGACTATGAAAAGATTTATCAAAGTTTCAACGCAACAAAATCTGTAAAAGATTCCTTCAGCCATGCTGAAGCACTGCTTCATCGTATCTGAGAAGTCAGAAGCGCGTACAACCTCTTTGGCTACAACATTAGTGTCTTGTGACTATGAGCAATTGGGACACTGTCTCTTCAAGTGAATACCAGGCAGCTTCTTTGCCTTCCCACGCCACAAAGAAGTTACTAATAATAGTAATAATAAAAAAGCCTCACGAATAGCACAACAAAGAAGTTACTAATAATAGTAATAATAAAAAAGCCTCACAAATAGCACAACGCTTCATGCTCCAGTTGTACAAACTACTTCTGCCCCAGAGACCAAGAAGGTCCTTGAGCTAGGGGGTAAAGAGTGGATTTGTGCTGTTGAGCTGCAGCTAATACACAGTGAGTAGAGCCCGCCTCAGTGTTGCAGACGCTGACACTCACCAGTGATGCATGCTCTTATCCTAACTAGATTAAACCATTTGTATGTACAGATACACAGTAATACATGATGCCACAGAGTGTGAGTGGTCATCCTTGGAAACAGTGCCCTGGGAGGCTCTGGAGGAACATTTTAAAGCTCAAGAGGAGCTGGGAAAGCTTAAAGAAGTTCGTAACTGGAACAGCATAGGTTGCATCATCCTGATCGGTCTCTAAATAATTGAGACTTCTTTTCTCAGGCAGGAACTGCTAGTATATGTGTGTCCCCAGGGGAACTTGCATCAGCCCAAGAAAGGGTGAGCTCCAAGTGTCACAGTAAGCTGGTGTGTTGGTGGAGCTGCTGTTAACATGTCGGCAAGAATGCATGGCTCCATGTCAGCATTGTACCTCCATTCACAAGGGAACATACATATCACTGAAAAATCCTAGCACAGGATAAGGCAGGTGGAAATTGGGTGCCAGATACAGTGAGCTGATATGAAAGCCTGTTCCTGTTTACAGCTTCATCATCTCAGATCTTTCTGAAAGGTTAGGGGAGCTGCTGTGGCCCCACAGTTCCCACAGAGACCTCTGTGGTGGACATCATCTCTCTGGGGCACTCACAGGATTCTACTTACTAACTAATACCAAGTTCATATTGACAGAATGTCAATTTTATTTTTATATCTCAAAAACCGCTAGCTTTGGGCTTGTTATTTAATCCAAGTTTTCTGTACTGTGAAGTGGAAAAAAACTTTTTGCTTTAGTCTGTGCTTTTCCATTAAACACCTGACCCACTTTTGTCCTAACTGGATGCTTCTGTGCTTAAAATTGCTCACATAGTTCAGTTCTCCTGGATTCAAAGGATTTTACCAGTTGTCAAAATTGTCCCCCTTTTTTGCCTGCTGTCCTGACCTCTGAATTGTTGCTATTCTTAAAGAATTTCTTCTATTGTGTCATTTGATGAAGTGGAAAAATATGAATTCAATAAACATCCCAACAATGTTGAGATGACCTAATTCTGACATCTTCAGAAATCTTTTTCTCCCCAGTTCGTTCTTGTGAAAATTTTACTGTACAATATGCATATTTTAGGAGGGGAAAAAGAAGAGGTACTCCATAAAACTGTGATATATCTTAGTTTTCATTTATCATATAGATCAAAACAGTGTGCTTTCTGTAGCACGATTTTTAATGCTTTGAGCTCACATACAGTCACCAATTTTTAGTGTCTTGGTTAATATACATTGAATTAATGTATTTCTTGGAAAATGTAGGTAAGTCGTTTTCTTCTGCCTCAGTGGTGATATACTGTAGCTCTATCAAATGTCTTAGTGTTATAGACTGTATGAGAATTGGAGTTATCTTTTGAGGGTGAAAAATTGTTGCCTTGTATGAACGAAAAAGCACAGGGTGAAGAGGGAGCCCAAAAATGAACACAAGAGGAGGACCTCAGAGATTTCATGAGGTATCTTCCCTCACCAGAAAAAAGGAGAAAGGGAGCCCACAGGAGTGAAACAGCCTGAAGAAAAAGCACTGCTAAGGCATCTCAGGTGGTTAAATACAGCCAGGGGAATGTACAGGTCGGAGTTCAGCGGACCAAAGAGAAGTTATGGACCAGAGGGCTGCTCCTGCTCTCCCACTTTGTCCATGACCAGTCCTTGAGGGCCTCCTTGTGTGGAACCAATGCTCATGCACAAGGTAGGCCAATGTCTGCATGAGCAACAGCTGGTCGATGCATCTTGGGGCTTTCTTTTGGCTGAGGGGGGTACATTGCAACTCAAGGGGCATCAGGTCTACGACAGCAAGCGAGCCGCTCTACCAGTCTAATGTAACTTGAAAACTTGCTAGGGTGATAAAAGCAAATCATTACACAGTACTGGAACTTGGGAGACCTGAATCTGTTGCCCATGCCATCACTTACCTGCTTCCTTTAACCACACCCTATGCTGCTTTTTCCCCCTTTGTAAGAATAGCTCCCAAGAACACGAACACGTCACTTGATTCCTGTGGACCTAAGCTTATTTCCTAGCAGGATTGCATGCTGACTTGTTTCTCCTTGTCAGGAGGAGCATTGGCTGTCGTTGGCCATCTGCTCACCATGCACTGTCCCTTACCTACCGCTGGACACTTGCTGTCCGTGATTTTTCTATTCATGTTTATAAAACTTGAGAATCCTATGCTGAGACACCCCACAGACCAGAGAGTTTGAAGAATAACGGGGCATGCTGTAAGGACCAAGTTCCTGCTACCAGCTTGTCCCTGCGAAGGCGTTCAGGAAAAGGCTGTAGTCATTCCCGCTTCGAAGGAGCTGATCAGGGTTGCCACACAGAGCGCAGTCACTGCTGGCAGGTTTGCATCCTGCGTGCGCACGCAGTGAATCAGCAGGCTGTACTGGAGCATTTATGCTCCTTTCCACCTTTTGAAGGCTTCAGTAGCACTCCCTGCAGCTGTTTACACTTTTGCTTCTTGATTTTAAAAGCATATTTTTGAGCTCAGCTACTTGGAACTCCCAACTGGGCTTTTTAAATACAAAAGGAAAAGGTTGAAAGCAGCTACTGTGTGACTACTGAGCACAAATGACAACCCCATATTGTTGAGAAGAAGAAAGGAAAGAAATGTGATGAGACTTGCAGGAGAAAGTTGACGACCATCAGTGCCAGCATCAGAGACAAATTTACAAGTGTGCCCTGTGTGTGATTTCCTGAAGCCTTGTCTTTTAACCCATTGTTACTCCTGGCCTCTCGCCTTACCTTCAGCTCTGACTCTCCCACATCTGTTCAAAAGGAAAGGAAACTGGTTCCAAACCAAAGAACTAGGTAACGTACTACTAAATCTGGCAGAAGCAAAGAGCTTGCTTGCTTAGTCATGGGATGGCAGCCCCCCCATCCCAGTAGTAACAGTCCACTTGTCCTTAGCAGGTCTCATAATGCTTGCAAAGGAAATTGTTTGCCTTGATTTTGGTTTTACAGGCAGAGATGGTGTGACGAGGCTTCAGATGTTGTACAGTGCGCAGCTTCCCAACTTTTGTTTTCTGCAGTCCCAAATCAGCTTCATGGCTCTACATTCCTTGGGACCTTGGCTCTGTCCCTGCAGAAGGTTTTGAAGGTCTCCCCGGCACTGCATCTTCAGATTCGTCATTTTGCTTTCAATGGGGAGGACAGTTCTGCCTCTGAATGGGCTTTATAGCAATACCTGTGAGAAAAGTTATTGTTACTGATCTCTGTTTGGATGCTTGGCACTGGCCCACCACAAATATGCTGAATTGCTGTGTCTCTAACCATAGAGCACGTTAGTAATGTTACACTGCATGCCCACAGCTACTGTTGTACAGATGAGCTTTTGCCTGATGTAGTGTTCAGGCTATATTAATTTGTACATTAATACCCTATGTAAAAAGGATTCAGAATTTCCTGAAAACTATTACTGTAAGTTTCAGAAAACCTACGTGGTAGGCTACTGCAGGCTTTGGCAAACCCATTAATAGTCCTCGACTAAAGAAGCAGCATTTAGCATAGGTCACAAAAGTAAACACAAATGCGGCAAATCCAATTACTGTGGAAAATCAAACATCTGAGTGCAAGATGAAGGAAGTTGTACATGAATGCCTGACAAGAAATCTATTGAACATATTAAATTATACACCTCTCCCAGAATAGCGAGAGTTTTAAAAAGAATATAGTGCAGCAGTATTCAATCAAGAACAAAAATACAAGCCTGGTGCACATCAGACTTGGGACATCTCACAAGCAAGGACTACTTTGAAAGTGAGGAAACAGCTTTGAACTCCACAGCATGCCATTACGCAAATACACACACATGCAAATTATAAAGGAATCTCTCAGTGAAGTGAAGCAAGATGACAGCCGCCCTCCACCATAAACCAGGACACAAGTGATGGAAATAGAAAAGGGAGATGGGAGGAGCAGACGAGCACAGAGTCAACACCCAGGACCTCTGCTGGCCAACTCCAGATTCAGCCAGGAGAACAGCTAAAGGAACCTGAGAAGGGATGGTGCTGGTGTCAAGTCCAGCCCTTTCCAGTCACAGGCCACCAGGTACTCCACAGAGCATTTGCTCTCCAGAATACGTGCAGGACTCTCTGTAGCAAACTTAGTAAAGTACCAAAACCTAGGAAAGCAGGAAAAAAATCTACAACTGCATTGAATTCTAGATCTGTGCAGTAGCAGGGTGCAGGGTGGTTGTTAATAAATGACGTTCTCAGGAAGCAGGACACATCCCATGCTGCAGAAAAGGAGGTTAGCTCCAGCTGTGACCCAGGAGTGTGTCCCAGTGTGCACCAGCAGAAACACAGAAACAATTCAATTCCTTGTTGAGCATGATTTTGTGTTAAGATGGTGTGTAGGGAACTGGGCCCAGAGACATGCAAATAGGTACTTTTTGGTTTTTATTTCCTGTGGTGTAAAGTGAGTGTTAATTCTAGCAGAGTGTAGTCAGGATGGCCATATCCCAGCCCATGGCAACTAGCTGATACGGAACTTGTTATTCTAGCTCTATTGCCTGAGCTCTGATAATTAACAATTTACTGTCCAGAAAATTAAATTGGTTCTAAATTTATGTATGGGAACAAGATAGTAATAACTTCCTGAGCAGCTCAGGAAAGTGGAGCTGGATTTTAGTTTTCTGGTCTGGTGAGAAACATTAATGAACATTGTACGTCGATATTAAAATAGTTGAGGGCAGACTGAGCAGCTGGCGACAGCAAGGCTGCCTGAGCCAGAGGAAACAGCGTTATTTGCTCTGTCACTGACTTTCTGTGACCTTGCACGTTCTTGCTGGAAATTTTATCTATCACATCTCCTTAATACCTACAAGCATGTATAGAGCTTTAACATTTAGGGCATTATAGACATGCAAGATATTAAGGTGTGGAAGGGCTTCAGTGGGAAAGGGGAACATACCCTTTTAGGCAGTTTCCGTACCAAACACAGAATATCTGTTTGCTTTCGATTATTTTCCCCTGGTTTGTATGAAAGCGATCTGGCAGACTGCGGTGTGGGCATGAGGCAGCAGAGGCACTGCAATAGCATAGACTCCTGTGCACCCAGTTTGATCCGTACGTCTGCCCCAAGGCAGCTGCTGGCAGCAGTTTGGTGACTTGTTGATAAAACCCTCCCAACACAGAGGCTCCACAGTCTCTCTAGGCAATTTATTTCAGTGCTTTGTTACCTTCACCAGTGGAAAGTTTTTTCCTCATACCAAATTGATTCTTCCTTGCTAAGCTTGAAGCGTGTTACTTCTCTCATCTACTGAGGACATGCAGAGCAGATTAACCTCTTTCTCTGCACTGGTCTTTTGTGTACTTATCATCTCTTTTTGGCCTCTCCTTTCTTGAGCAACCTCAATTTGTTTAAGTCTTGTTTATCAGATTATTCGTCATTCTCACTGCTCTGGACTTTCTTTAATTGGCTTACATCTTTCTGGGTGTAGATGATGCAAAATTGGATCTTGTACTCCAGCTGAGGCCTTGATAATGTGGAGAATTGTAGAAGGGCTATTTTATTGGTCTTGCAAGCTATCTCCGTGCTTGTACTTCTAGAAGACAGTTTGCCTAAATTTTGAAACGCATGGATTTTGATCCTTTGTAGCTCCTGAAGTTTCTCATGGAGTTCTAATACCAGTAAAATTCTTTCCCACCCTGCATTTGTGCAGATGATTATTCCAGCATAGGCGTAGATTTCTGCATTTGTCTTCATTGAATAGAGATGAAAGATTTTTTAAATCTACATTTGATGTTCAACCTATTTTCCCCCTTTCCCAGCTTGATATTATTTGCAAATCTACTAAGTAGACTAATTCACCTGCCATTCCTAATGACTGATACCAGAGCTACGACAGCCCCCATGAGGCATGGCATTTTGTACATTTTCTATTTTGAGAATGAACCTTTGACACTACTCTAGCAGTTTTTCAAGTAGTCCTGCATCCATCCCCTAGTATTTTCACTGTGTTTTCTTAACTTATATACAAGAAAGTGAGATGAAATACTGTGAAAAGCTTTAGAGAAACCAAGATGTGACACAAAATCTATTGTCTTCCTATTGAAGGAAATGAGATTGGTTTGACACCAATTACCCTGAACAGATCCAATCAAGCAGCCACTCATTTTCTTGTGATTTTCTCTCTGCTTACCAATTGTTTGGTTTTATTTGTTTCTAGGAACTGCAGCTAAGCTGATAGATATCTAATTCCCCATCTCCCCCTTGTCCGCCTTTTGTAAAGAAAAGTGTATTTATCTTGTTTCAGTTTTCTGCACTTCATCCCTGTTCTTCAACACTAGGTTGCCAATAACTGCTAACAGCCCTGAGATTTCATCAGCAAGGGATGAATGATATCGGGCCCAGCCAATTTCAAAACCTCTGGCTAATCTAAGTATCCTCTAACTTCTTTCTTCCCTATTAAAAAATCTAGTCCCATGTCATTGATTTTATCAGTTTCCATACGTTTGGCTAGAATTCAGTCTGGATGATCCCTTTTCTAGTTGGTGTTTTCCACATCCTCTGTGAAAAAAATTACTGAATTCAACACCCTTGTTGGCGATATGCTTTTTCCAGGCGTGTCTGTATATTGCCACTTCCTAGAGGCTGCTGTCTTTGTTGCTCAAGGTCGCTTTTTCCCATGCTCACACACAAAAAAGCTGCATTTCCCTTATCTTCCTGATTTGGCAATCTGGGTTATTAAACTCTCTGCTATACTAGGAGCCAAGGTTTCTTTCTTTCTCAGCTAGCACCTTCTCCTACAGTATGGATTTCACATGTTCATCTTTGAGGTAGTCTTCCTGTTGATTTCAGAAACCAAATACTTTCAGCAATCAAACAATTCCCCCTCATTATGACTCTCATGACAGCAGGCCAGATTACCATCTTCAGAGAACTTGGAAAAGTTGCATGCAAGGTGCAGGCCACTTGGCCCTGGCTGCAAGCCTGTTTTGTTCCTACTGTTCTTCTGAAAGGCAAAGATGCAGTCAGTCATCTCATGTTTTTCTCCTTGGTGACCTAATGACTCTTACAGTGACAGCTGCAGAGGCGGGGGCGGGAAACCCTGGTGTAAGAGAAGTGGTAGCGTTAAAAAGAAAGGTATGAAATCCTCTCCAACAGTTGTGAATTAATATTCTCATCTGGGACGTACTTTCCAAACCCCGCACGGTGTATTGTTCATCAATAAGCTAAAGCTGGTTTGATTCCAGCAATGTATTTTAGCAAACATAATCTTCGCTTTGTATCCTTGCGCAGGGTGATGGAGGAAGAACACATGCTGCAGTTATCTGGAGCACAAGTGTTTTTGAAGGGAACATCCGTGATCAGGGTGACGAGGGGAGCCCACTGAGAGCTGCTGCTCCCTCTGACTTCCACAGCGCATGGAGAGGCTGAGCCAGAGCTACAGCCTTGCGGAGGGGAGACACTGCTGCCAAGCACTGCGCCTGGCCCTGTGTCCCCAGGGCTGGCCCAGACCCAGCCCTTTCTTGCCCTACAGAGGTGTTACCATCATGGGTTTGCATCAGCTGTGCGCAGTTGAGTCACCTGCCTTCGAACTCCAGTGCCTCTCCCCTTGCAGCTTTCTGTTAAACCGTGATGAAGAGGGAAGAGGCACGGGCAGGTTGTGCTCTGGTTGCTTATAGCTCCTTTGCCATATGTTCATTCTCTTTTAACTAGCTCTGCTCTATTTGATCTCTCCTCATGTGGAAATTTTCCTGTGCCTTAGTTGTTTCTATTGCTAGTGTTTGGACCTTTTCAGTTTCCTTCTGGGACCTTGATGTATGAACAGGTTTTCAAGAGTTATTAAGGGTTAAGCAATAAACACCTCTGAAAAATTGTACATTAATTCTCTGTGCAAAGTTTTATCCATCGGTAGAGTAAGGCTGATAATGTGTGACTCAAGAAGTTGCTGAAGATTAATGAAATATGTTTGTAAAGCACTTTAAAAGCTTTGCATGGTGTGTTACTTCTTGAAGTGCAGATTACTGAACAGTGTTTAAAGAGATAACTAACCAACTGAATGCTACCATATGCAGTATTAATTGCATATGCAAATAGAGCAGGCTTCATTATAGGATTTGCTGCCATTTACTGTGAACTCTGTGACACATAACAGCATGCTTTTATTTGAAGTAGAAGAAAATAAATGAATCCAAAATTACTTTGAGGATATCTTTAGCAAATCTTCCCTTTGCTTTGAAATAGTACATTAGCCACCACTCGAATTTTTTATCAGACCTGCCATCCTGTACCAGAAAATGTTAGAAATCAATAGGTGCTGCTAGCTGAAAAGAAGTTTCTGGCAAAACTTTCTGTTCTAAAAGATGACACCAAACTGAAAAGAGTAGGATACATCACCAGCTGATTCTCTTCACCATAGGAAAATGGTAAAAAAAAACACTTGCTGGGTTTATTTCCTGTATTCTGGATGAAGAGATTGCCTGTAGCAGCAAAGCCGATAAGATCTCAGTCTGCAGTGTCCTCGTTGACTCTGGATATTTGTCAGGGAGGATGAAGGAAAAGGGAATGCTGGGCTTGCACATGAGGAGCCTCACAGCTCTGTCTGGACACTCAGCCCATGGTGGAGTCTGGCGTGGGAGCCCGTCCTCAGGGGACAGACCAGGCAACGCACATTTGGATGGCAGTGATGTCTGTGTGCAGGTCTCAGGTGCAGTCTTTGTGCATGCACCCCTGTCACAAGTAGTTCTGCAGTCCTAGAGAGGAGCTTGCACAGTGGCCTGTACCATGAAAGGCAGACACCCAAGGAATATCTCAGTCAAGACCTACAGGAACAAGGAAACCAGAAGACCAGTTAGGAGAGAATTGACTTGAAATATGAAAAGACTGAAAGGGCATTTGAGAAGGTGTGAAGGGAAATTAAATGTGACAGGAACTGGAAGTACCATGAGGTTCCAGGGATTGCAAGGGAAAGTGGTTAAATGATGCTAAAGGAGAAAATAATGTGACCTTGAGTTAAGATGAGAAGGTTAATTCAAAAGTACAGATGTGATGTTTTGGCTGGAAATGGGATATTCCAGCACTGTAGCTGGAACTAATGCTGTGATGACAAATTTCTGCTGCAAAGAAAACCCTTCTAAATAGGGAAGGTCATACCAAAAAGTACTGACCTCCCTCTTCTCTACTGGATTCAGTTTGCAGTATTTGCAGAACTTGCTGGCCAAATGGGGAAAATAATAAATGGCCTGTTTTAAGTGCTCAAAAAGCTTGTAATAGTTGCAGCTTTACAGTTCTGATTTATGAGAAAGGATGGGATGGAGGTTCAGTGCTAGTTGGTGACAGCTCTTCACTTTGAATGTTTCCTATTAAGCAATGCAGAAAAATTATATGGAAGCAGAAACAGAGTGTATGATTTAGATCCGTACATTGCCACATCATTCTTACGGTGCTTTTTTTTGTTTACATTGAAAACTGAAAGTGTGGTTTCCACTTTGGGATTATTTGTTCTCCCAACTATATAAAGTTTAATTGCCTTTTCGAACCACAAGACAGTGCAGTATTTCAGAGCTAATATTCTTTGTAAATCCTGCCACTCATTTTACTCACTGAGAATTGATATACTTAGACTTAGTATATTAGAAAAGAAGCTAGGTAGGAACCTCGGTTTGAAAAATTTTGTACCACTTATGCCTTTTAAAAGTGAAGAGCCATGTTTTCAGACAAAGGCGCTGTCTTTCAATGTGGGCTATTTTTGCAGTGTCTGACTTGAGATACTTCAGAGCTGTATTTCAGAGGCAGTGAGAGCACCCACCCCAAGACGCTTGTTGCTCTGAAAGCTGTGCTGCAATGGCGGGTTGCGTTAGCAACGAGCCTTCGTTCCTGTCCTTTATCTTGGGCTCAGTACTGCCGTGATCAGAGCCAGTTTGGACAACAGGCAAAACTTCTGGCTTCAACTGCAAAAAGTGTAGATGCACAGCTGGGACTGGACAGCCGGAAAGCCTGCGTAACTCACGAGAGAAAAAGGGATTTCCTGGCTTTAGGTGTTCCTAGGGTCGTGAGAGGGAGGAGGGAGTGCAGGAGGTACATAGAGGGTTTAAATGGCGATGATCTGGCCAGTAGTTAAATTAAGGAGCTAAACTGGAGGCAGTATCAAAGTAAGAATCTAGAAGAAGCAACCCTCAGGTGGGACGACCTGCTAGAGAAGAGTCTGGTCTGGGAACCAGAAGGCGTCACTGTCCAGAGATCATGGGGAAATGCCACCGTGTGAGGGAACAGAAGGGAAAGCAGGGGACCTGCTGGGGTGGGCAGGATGCCTGTGTCACCCAGCAGTGAAAGGCTCCATAGGAACAAGACAGGAGAATGCAGATTACGGTGCCCTCAGAAGAGTGTTTAATTTCTGAACCGTGCTAATGAGAGCCTGTAGCATTTGTGTGAACATGTGCTGTGTGACACAACGTATAAGTTGCATAAATTGTAAAACCAGGCTCTCAGAAAGTTAGAAAATATTATAATTAAATTCACTAGCAGAGCTGTAATTTAGTGCCCTGAGCAAATACTTCATAAGCAAACCAATCCGTTCTTCCCCATGCAGTCCTGTTTCTTTTATCGCACAGCAAGATATTGCCTCCTTCATTTTCTAGGACTTTTTACAGAGAAAACAATGTATTTTAACCCTACCCGTGATCAAAAGCATATGGGGGTATTTTTGTCTTGACACCTTTTTTTCAGTTTCTGTTTTTTTATGACATCCTGATACAGGCACATATCCTCAAAAATCCCAGCTGCAAGCAGTTAAAAGCACAGTCTGATAAGGGAGAGCATCAGATGAATTGAAGGATGCAGGGCACACATATGTAAATTGGTTTTCTTCTAAGATACCATTGAGTGTCAGAGGTTGCTGGTAAAGAAATACAATGCTGCTGCCAAAGGTCTCTGATTTGTATCCAGCTCAAATCCTAGGAATTACAAATTATTCTATTTAATATGCATTTGACAGTCTAAAGCTGTTTGTGCTTTGTTTCCAGTTTCACTGCTAGGTCATGCAGATTCCACTAACCTCTTTCAATGGTGAAGAGCTTAATTAAATTAAAATATTCCCTCAAATGTAAGTTGCATGCAAATATGAAAATCAATTAATGAATTTTGTTTGTGTCTTTAGGAAGATGTTGAGCATAACATAATTAGTCCCATGAAAGCCTTGAGTTTTTTCTTTAAATATAATTTTAAATAAATTATTAACAAAAGTAGTGCGTGTCTTTTGAGCTCGCATGTCATTTGCAGTGATTTGACTGATGTAATACATAAGCCAGTGTAGGTCCTGTGCAGAAACTGCTGAAGTAATTTGTCAGCTTTTATGTGTTATAGATCTATATTTCAGACATTCAGAGAAGATTTAGCTGAGTTTTAAACTGACCTTAAGATGTGATAAAATGGGCACTCACCCTCAAGTTAGTTCCCCACTTGTGACGTGATTTAGTCAGGCCTGGTTACAAATGTAGTTTGGGACAAGAACCTTCCATTTCCAATGATGCTTTTAATTCTTCTAGATTAGACCTTTTGGGGGGCCTTTCTAAAGGTGCCATTTGATTTAATGTTTTTTTCCCCACTATTTAATTGTGGGTTAATAAAATGTTTGTCACTTTTGAAATTTTGTGAGTAAAATTTTCCAGCGCATATTACAAAAATTGTAGATGAGTATCATGTACCAGAGGTAGTATTTATTGTGAGGGCTGGTTGTTTGCCACTACTCTTCAGATAATTTTCAGTAGCTTTTTTACCTTTTATGAATTTTCTTGGTCAAATGTTTCTCGTGCTCTCAACTCTCCTTTAGGAAAAAAAACAAAACAAAACATCAAGCAAGTAAGCTTGCCCAACCGTCTGGGTGCTGCAAAGCCATTGATTAGGAAATAGTGGAGGTTCCCAAAATTATAGATGTGTCTTTGGCAGTCAAAAATACACACTTGCATTTGATATATATGTACATGTTACAAGATGTGACCTGTAATGCATGCAAATAATGTATGTTTTTAAAACATCAGCAAAGCCTAAACCGAGTCATTTATTAATGAGGCATTAAACAGAAGGACTGTGAAAATATGCTTCAGGAGTTTCTGTCCTTCCTGAGCATGCACGGCAGGAAAACACTGAACTTGCAATGAGGAAACTGCAATTTATAGATCTTCATGATAGCTTGGTCCTTAGAGAACAGTGAAAAAAAATGAATAAATGAACCTCATTGATCTGGGGTTATTGCACCTCTGCCAGTGCTGCTCTGCCCACTGCTCCCATCTCAATGCCTCCCAGTGCTCGCTCAGCTGCCGACTGTTTCAGAGCCAGGTTTGCCCTGCACTGCCCCAAGCCTGAAGTGAAACCTAAAGATTAGTTGGAGAGTCCCAATAGTTTTACAAATCTAGATAGTATTAGGCAAATAGTTTTTGACTAGAAAATTGAATAGATGGCTTTTGAACACTCATAGCATTTCATGATGACTTTTAAAGAATGATTTGGAAATTATGTTTCTCTTAAATACTTAAAGCACTATTTTTTAAAAAATACAAAAAAATGCAAACAAAAAAAAAAACCAAAACCCCTTCTTTTTGATTCAACCCAAAAGTTTTAGATTAATCCCCAGCTAACTCAGATGTTTTGCATTTCAGCTGTTAAAATGCAAAACCTGTTGCCTTCTTAGTCCTGATAGTCTCTGCCCAGTTAGTTTATCCATGCCTCTCATAGCTTTACTCTCTCAGAGGCAAAGGGAATTCCAGCATTTTCAAGCTCCAATAAATTTGGTGTAAATGGACCATATTCCTTCAGACAGAAGTGGTGGGACAAGGCTGGGTGGAGGACACAGCTTGTCACAGTGTTATGTTCTCTCTGAGCACTTCAGGTTTCCCACACACATAACTGGATCTCTTCTTTCTGTGAGCCAAGATCAAATCACTGAGGAATGGGCATTTAACAGTGAACTGGTCTGTGTCATGGGCAAAGATGTACAGCTCCTGACCACGCAGACCTTCATCTTTGCTGTTGCCAGCTTGTGAGAGCAAGCAGAGCAAAGAGGGCTCACGCTGGAAGACCACATGGCATGTTTCCAGGCAGGACCGTTTCTGTTTACCGAAACACCACTGGTCAAATAGTTTGAAGTGTCATTCTCCACCTTTGCCATCCCACCTACCTTTCACGTCTTCTCTAGGGCCTATTCAAGGTAGCGGCAGAGACTGCCCTGACCTTTCCAGCGCTCTGCAGCGTGATGAGTTTATCCTGCTCTCCCCGATTTACAGCCCTGGCCACGTTTGTGTAAGAAAGATGAGCCAACTAATTAAAAGCAGAATTTTTAAAAGGTTAAGGTCCAGCCTGCTGTCCGGGCTGAGGTGGTACATTTGCAGTTGGTGATTCACGAGAAAGACTTGAGCAAGACCAGAAGGCATGGCAGATATCCTGGAAAGGCAAATGCTTGTCTACAGGGATTATTTGTTTTGAGAGCGAGAGTCCTGTGACAGGAGACAAAGCCTAACAGCAGTATCCAAACGGGTGTCAGCAACATCAGGAAAGCATTTGTTTCCCTCGCGTTGTTGTACTGAAGCTGGGCCAGCAGTGTGAACCGCTGTCTGTTACTGGAAAGAAATTGTTGTTCTGAATATATATGTAAGGAGATTGTTGCCCCTCCTCTTCTCTGTGCTGCTCTTAAATACACCAGCTGTGAGAAAAATGAATCCCAATACTATCTCTTTGTAAAAAATTGCTGAATTTCTCTGACTGTGGTGGGTCGGCCGTGGCCAGCTGCCCACCCAGCTGCTCTCCCACTGCCCCCTCCGGTGTCGCAGCATTGCTTCTCACACGCTGACAGACGTTTGAGTTTCCACGTGTCCTACTTGGTTCAAGAAAGATTTCTACTCTACGTCCTGGGAAGAATTCAGTCTTTTGGCAGCTGGAACAGGAAGGGTGGGAGAGGGAGATCAGGCGGCCCTGCACAAGGAGGAGCTGCCGCCGCCCGTGCTGGGACCAGCCAGGGACAGACAGGTCAGAGGGTGCCTGGAGAACAAGGTGTCCCCGCTGGAAGAAACTTGTGAAAATACAGTGAAGAAAAGCCTTGTTCTAGAAGAAGGTGAGTTGAAGAGGTTTTCAGTTGTTTCTGGATAGCAATGGTTTTCCTTATTTTAAAGATAATATAAAGGCTTTTGTATGTCAGTGCTCATCAGAAAATTAAATACACAAACATCACATAAAATAATGTGAAACTCATGATATAATGCTGAAAAGAAAATTCATTTTCACTTATTCCAAATGAATTCCCAGAATTCCCGATTGAAAAGTTTGGTTCTGTTTCCTCAAAAGCAAGGCACTTTTCAAAACATGTCTTAGTTTTTAACCAACAGAGTTTTGCTTGAGAAATGTCTAATAGGATATACATTGTACTGTTAATTTCTAAATGAGCAATCTATGAATCCCCGTGAAGAAAATCCCCAAACCAGATTTATGTCTTTGACTTGAGAAAGAATGTGAGGATTGAGAGCTTCTGAGGTGATGGGTTCACCTTGTAGGGAAAAGCCTAACACCGACTTATAAACCAAACAAGCATGAGGTCAGCATGGGATTCCACATCAGGCTACCTGACTTTCTCTCATTAGCACATTTTAAGTGAAAATGCTTGCTCGTCTAAGAACATAAACTAACAGAAAATTACTCCATTCAAGATTTTTGCTTTTTACATATATGGTACAGACAATATAGTTCAATTCAGTTGTTCTTTATCTCTGAATATTAGTCCTATGTGGGGAATTACATACCGCCAGCTTAGACCTGTAAAAGCCAAGTGACCCACTCAATTAAAACATGGATTTTACTGTTTTCTCAGTGAAAGCCTGACTTTCACCCAGATACATTTGGTTTACATTTTCTTCAACAGTGTGAATAAAACAGCTGTTGTTTTTAATGATGATTTGCTGCAAGTTCTGGTGCCTGTCATCCCTTGTAATAGTAAAGTAAATTACTCATTACTCCAAGAATTAATTTAAACAAAGTGGCTCTTACAATAAATTGATTCCAGCTACTCATCTGCCATGATCTGTAATACATGCAGTATCAGTGAAAAAATCTGAGCCTAAGTGAGGGAAAAAAGTCTAAAAGATTGGATTTTAGACTTGATGTTTGTTTAGTCATGTGAAATCTGTGTAACATAAACTTAAAAGGTGGGATTAGAAAGCAGACGAGGAAATTCAGCCATGTCAGTTCCGTGTATTTTAATGAGTTGGTAACTAAACCCTAGCTCGCGGTAGCTTGGCAGGCTTTAATCTCTGTGTGTAGAGTACTCGGAGGATTTGGTAGTCACTGCTATAAGCACCACAAATCAACACTTGTTGCAAGTTGGCTCCTTAGCTGGATTTAATGCAAGACTTCAGCCATTTGGCTGAATTTATTTTTAGGTTTGTAAGGTTTTTTCTTTGCTGCTGCAGCAAGTACTTGGAAAACTGCAGTACTCCTTGTAAGACCAGTGGGGGGATGTATCAGTTACACACCTCTGTTACCATTGCCCTTTAGCTGGGGATGGGGAGGCTCATCCTGAAATTTGAAGGAGAAATGGTCAGTGTTGGACATGGTGCAACACCCACTCTGGGAACTGTACCGTATCGCATACTCTCCCCTCCTGCTCTGGTTTCCAGACCCAGGGAGTCTGGTGACGATTTGATGGTTTAATTCAGTGATATTCCCTGGACATTTCAGAAGCAGAAGAAATTAGTATTTGTAAATGGCTGTGCTTTATTTTTACGATACAAGTATCTAAGAAAACCTCTTCATAAACTGATAGCGCCCACTATCCGAAGAAACAAGCCATTTCACGCAACCTAATGCAAGTATTTGTAATGCAGAGAACACACAGATGCCTCTTTTTGGATCCAAGTTTTCTACCGGCCTAATTTGTAGATGAGCTTTCTCTGTATTCACACACTCCTAGTAATTTGGCTTGCAGACCTAAGGAAATGCAGTCATCAAGCTGTGAGTAGTTTCCCACACTATCATGCTTCTTTTCCAGGGAAAGGATCATGTCTGAGTGACTTAAGGGGAAAGAGCTGCTGAGGCATATAAACACATCTGTAATAAACACTGCTTCTTAGAAGCAGGCCTGTGTCTTGGTGAAGTTTTGCTGTGAGCACTGCTGGTTTCTACAGAAAGCAAATCTAAATGTGACATACAAAGGTCTGCAGACTGGAGCAGAACCTCCTGTGTGGAGCAAAGGTTACACGTGAGTGCAGATATGGCAGGTGTGCGTGCTTGCCTAATGTGATTACAAATAACAAACGTTAATCTGACTTTCCATCTCAGGGATTTGCAAACGCCGTACAAAAATGACCTATCTGAAAGTGTGCGATCCATGCACAATTGGGTAGGTAGATTCAGCTGCTGTTTAGTGATTGCAGCTTTGGGTAGCTGTGGATCTATTAATGTGATAATACATTGATGTGTCATTATCTGCTGTCATGATCTATTAACATGGACTCTCCCCTGTGCTCTCTGTATGTCTCAGATTACTTTGTTTCAGGGCCGATCTGTGACAGAGAGGAAAGTATTGCACTGGG
>Ga0181612_113627_pt1 | contig 32773 bp, 45 predicted proteins | sample HoacroProtozoa21_FD_119630 | JGI IMG/M metagenome (GOLD analysis project Ga0181612, IMG submission 119630) | Hoatzin crop microbial communities from Cojedes, Venezuel. Combined Assembly of Gp0051906, Gp0051904, Gp0051908 | reverse complement strand
CCCTCAGAGGGAAGAAGTTCTTCCTCATGTTCAGGTGGAACTTCCTCTGCTTCAGTTTGTGCCTGTTGCCTCTTATCCTGTCGCTGGGCACAGTCTCCTCCCAAAACTACATGGGCCTAATTTTATGCTTTGAATTTCTTTATCATTACTCTAGCAAATCTTAATCTATCTTGTTCTTATACTCTTTTCATCACTGTATCATCATGCTTTCTAGTCCAGCAATAAGTACAGTGGTAATACATGTTCCATCCCATCACCTTTAAACCTGACCATCCACAAGTCCCAGAAGGATTTGTGTCCAAGAGCAACCAGCCATTATGTTAGAAGGGATGGTTTCTCCTGGCTTGCCAGCGCTCACCTGTGTTGCTGAAATGTCTCTTGTTTGGATGGCCATAGTTGTCACGCGGGTGCCCGTGCATCTGCTGCTGGGCATGGGAAGGGGGCAGGTGGATCTTCTGGGCATGAGGATTGTGAGGCACGTGAGACTGGGACATCACAGAATCGCGGCTGGAGCCTGATGGTTCTGGGCGGAACGGCTTCTTCATGCTGGACATGTCCTCCTTCCTCTTCTGCTCCTGCAAGGTGGATGAGAAGGTTACAGCTCAACTGCTCTTCCACCAAAAGATTCAGACTATGTGAACAACAGCCTTGTCTGTCAGGCTCTGGATTTTTCTGCAGACTCCCCACACTGTGGGCCACCCACCTCTTTGAGGACTTTGTCAACCAGTGGTGCCCCAAGCATTGTATGAATGGCAATCGTACAAATGCGGTGGAGGACAGGCACACGTCTGCCCCACTCGGCTCTGCTTCTACATCCTGTCTCTATAGGGCAGCACTTCCAGGCTTTTCACTCTAAAGGTCAACTCAACACAACGTGCCACACCAAGCAATGCTTTTTCTTGGTCAGAGCAGCCAGGACAAAGTGACCAGTGTTGGTAGGTGAAGGGAGAAACACCACATGAAAGAGGAGGCAAATACAACCAGGCTGTTCAGATGTTAAGAAAATCACACACTGGCAACAATAAAGAAAGCCCACGATAAGGGGCAGAAGTATTGACACTTCAGGTGCGACAACTTATAAAGACAGCAACCAGAGAGAAGGCACTTTAGATCTCACCTCCTCTTCCTGCGATCTTTTCTTATGAGCCATCTTGTAGAGCTTATGCAGTTTTCTAGCATCAAATTCTGTGAATTTTGACACAAATATCCATAGGTTCCTAGAAGGACAAGAACATTTTCTGTGAATTGCTACATCAGCAGTTTAACTGCCAACTGCTTTCAAACCAACATCAAATCAGTTCTACCCTCTCCGGAAAACAGTATCAACCCAGCTCAGGACAGGATGATCACGAGAGCTGGAACCAAGTTCTTCAAAGTAAAGCAAAGAGGTTTGCACTGGTTTATCTAAACTAGCTTTGAAATCAGATTAAATGAAACCAGCACAACTTCTGGACAAAACTCTCACTTGAGACGGGTCATGGACAGAGTGGGCTAGAGAACGCAAGATTTCACGGGTTAAAGAAGACGCAAGTGGCATGCTCATCCACATAAAACCCAGCAGCTTCTGCCTACCAGTTTAAATATCACAGACCAGGCAAATAAAACAAAATGATCCCTCACCTTCTCCATAGCTTGATATGATCCTGGTCAGAGTAGGCTTTAAGGCACTCAGAGATGCGGTCCCCAATTTTTAGGAGGCAGTTGCGTGTGTGCTCCAGCTGTTCTTGAACCGTCAGTCCCTTATCAGGCTTATCGAGTTGCTTCAGTGCTTTTTTGACTGGTCTCATCCTTTCCTTGCACTTGAAAAAGCAATAGAGAGCAGAAAGCGATTCATTTGGCACAGGGCTCACACTGTTCCCTTCTTAATCAGACAGAGCAGGAAGAAGTTCATTAGCACAAGATATTAGCTTTATCTGACCGTTAGGCAAGGAGAAATCAGCTATGAAAATAGCAATTGGTTAGATAAGCTTCACAAAATAATCAGGAAAAGACTAACTATTAGGTCCCCTGCCTCCACTGCCCCCCCTTTTAGAGGGGAACAATTTGCTTTGCAAACCATAACCGCACTTGGTCTGCCCTTGCACTGATCCCACGGCAGGCAGGGAAGCGTAACCGAGCATCAACATGCTGAACCAACAGCCCCCACCGAACGAGCGCTCACTCGAGAGCCTCCCTGTCCATCCTCATCTGTGGTCTCTTTAATCTATCGCTTTTACCCAGACTGGAAGACATGAGATGAAAGCACCATCTTTTTTGGCTGCACGCATCAACACTGTGCACAGACAGTAGATCAGACAGGTTGCTGCTGCCTGACTGGACCTTTCATGCACCACAGAGGGAAAGTAAAAGAAAAAACCTGACAAAAATAACACAGGACCTGGAGGGAATACACAGATTTGAATTTAGAGAACCGTTTTTAAAAAGTGGCATTTCAGCCTTTCCCTGCACAAGTCAGGCCAAGGAGAATCTGCCACGACAGCTCTCAGTAAAAGGCTATTTTTGCACTGAGCCTTGCAGGCAAGTTTGCTGCAAGAGCATTTATGCAGCGAGGGAAGTGCTTACAGCTCGGACAACTCTGTACCTCCTACAGCCGTACAAGGTCACCCTCAAAACCTTCCTGTATTTCCCTGCCTGGAAGAGCCCCAGTGGCTCCTTGGCTTCTGCAGGCGTGAGACTGCCACACAAGGCTGCAACGTCTTCTGTACCCCAGGGCTGCCAAACGAGCGGCGGGAAGTTATCAGCTGAGGAGGAGAACCCTTTTGCGGCTGACATGCTGCCCTCTTCTGCCCTGCCTGGCATCCCTGGCAGAGCGAGGGGATCAACATGTGCGCTCATGCAAAGCTGAATTTTGAAGAGGGTTATCTGAACCCGTTAATAGTTAAATTGCTTGGTGAGAATCAGGAGCTGGAAGAGCTTTGGCGTTTCTTCCAGCTGAAGTGCCATTTACAGCAGCCAGCTGGTGGGCAACTCTTGTATAGGGTTGTTCTGCCGTGCTCTGAGACCAGCCAGAGGAAATCACTGCGGGGCACTGGGGGGGGTGTCACACCCCGACACCTAAAACACTTCTTTGGATAACGTGCAAGCAAACCCTGTCTGCCCTCCCTTCTCCCAAGGAAAATACTCACTATGCTAAATGTTTCTTGGTCCAGATCGTCATCCTCATCTTCTCCAATGGGGATCGGTTCACTCCCTGCTGTAATGTGGACGGGACCTTGCGATCTCTTCCCTTTACTTCCAGATTTGGTTTCACCACCTTTAGGCTTTACAAGGACAAATTACACACATCACAGGATAAGCCAGACTGCAGGGTCCCAACTGATCCAGTTAACAACCTCCACACTATTGTTAGTGGCAGTTGTTAAACCCTGGGCACTGCTCCTACAGCTTTCCTCCCAAGATCTCAAGCTCTTTAGCTGCAATGCCTCTATTTAGCTTTACGTCATCCCTCAGGGGATTAGAGAGAAGGCAGAGCCAACGTTTTGGACACGAATACAACATTTACACTCATGGAGAGAAAACCAATGCTGAAGACTTGGAAGAGAGGTTAAGCTGAAGAATATATGGCCCTTGCAAAAGACAGCGTAGTCTCCTGTATACGAGGCTCTGCAACTTCATGTGATGTCACTAGGCCTCAGACCCTCTGGAAAGCAACCTCAAATCGCAGCCCGCTAGTGTAAATTTTGACTTATATGACTTACCTGCAGTCAAAGCCCTTTAGAGTCAAAAGTCATACTAAATATCACTGGAAAGCAAATTTCCCCCAACATATGCCACAAAGCTCCTTGTTTTGCACTTATGACCTCACTGTCAAAACACACCAGGCATGCAGTGCATACCTGTTCCTTGGACAGGTACTTCAGGTCATTATTATAGAAGCTTCTACCATCCTTCCAATTTCAATCCTGCCTCAGGGCAGTTGTACCCAAAATCCAAGGGACATTTTAGTCCACAGCATACCAGTGATGTTGAAACAGTCATTCTGGTGAGTCCTGAACAGCCACAAGGACAACCTACAGTCTTGATGGTGTGGACGGCTGGGTTCTTTGGGGTGAGTTTAAATTACAGGGAAATAAGACAAGGAGCTGCCAACCCTGTGATAAATCACCGCTGAACAGAACTTTGCTCCGAGTGCTGCAAGCTCTTTCCCCATTTCTTCCTTAACATCAGCTATTTGGCCATATCACTGTCACAGGGACAACTGTACCTTACAGGCAGGCTGACAAAATGTCTTCCTTTTTGCTCGCATTCCATCAAGCTTTAGGATATATTGCCTTTTCTACTTTTTATTGCAATTCTTCACAATAAGAATTCAGGAGAGGCTGAAAAAGGGATAATGCTTCACCCCACAGTGCTTCATCGATGTCTCTTCACAGAGGGCCTTTCATGAATCATAAGTCTCATAGCTTGCTCAGAGACTTTCCTATCTCTTAAACTGCTCCAGAGAGTACCACATACCTTCTCTTTCTTTTCTTTTGTCTTCTTTTTCTCTTTATCGCTTTCCTTTTCTTTCTTAGTCACTGTCTGTTTTTCCTTGTTCTCTTTGTTCTCTTTCTTCTTCTGTTTCTTTTTCACCGGGCTCTTTTCCAAGCCATCCTCCTAGAAAATCAGTCACAACACAGTCAGAGTTGGAGTCCCTCACCTCATGTACACTTTCTTCCATAAAACTTACATCCTTGAAATGCAGGCAGTTTTTGTGGTCCACCCAAATTTGCCCTCACATCTCTTTAACCAGACAGCAAAGCCCTCTGCTGCAATCCACCCAACCCTTGACAAAAGAGTATAAAAAACAGACGAGCCCCAATCTGAAACTAGCTGGCAAACTGCAGATAAGCGCTCCTTTCCTGTGCCAGCAGCTCAGGACGCTCAGCCCCTAAGGTAGATACTGATCAGCACATGAACAAAAAGCCTTAGACTAGAAGCCAAACCACTCAAAGACAGAAGGTTTTCTAAGCAACAGCATGACCTTGGTAAACTCCAGCTTCACCACTGGCTGACGTACTGAAAAGGAGAGGGAAACAATTCTTCTTTCTCTCCTTTATAAGGGCAACAGACTTTGTCCTGAGACAACCTTTGCTCCAAGTCAGTACGTGGATGTGTGTGGCCATTCCAGGATCCCCCAAAACACTTAAAGCACTCACCTAAAAGAGTGGGTGGGAAAGACCCTTCCTTCACCCCGGCAGCTGTATAGATGTTTTTGGGAGTTTGCCAGTCTCCTGTGGGAAGGCACTCTGTAGTGCCCCCCGACTCCACGGGGCATTTGCTAGCGGTGCTTCTCAAGATGAGTTTCTGCAGTAACATCCCAGCTCAAGGAAACCTGGAAAAGCCACTATCCACCGAGTTGACTCACCTTGACTTCACCTTCTTCTGACTGGTTGTCTGAGTGCCGAGGGGAGGAGAGTTCATTCCCATGCTCATCTTTGACTTTGGGAGCCTTGTTCTCTTTCTTTACTCGTGGTTTCCTCTTCTTTAGCTTGCCCTGGTGAAAACACAGAACAAGTCAGGGCAAGCAAAGAGCCACAGCTGCTTTCTGGGGACATACCCCATCTCCTGAACACCTTGCAAACGGCTGCAGGTCCTGCAGGGTGACAGGAAGCCTGATACGTCTGAGTCCTTCAGAAAGTGCAATAATTACCTGCCCCTTACTAATTATCATTTCAGTATCACAATGCAATCAGACAACAGACAAGTCCAATTTTTTCATGTAGATGATGTTCAGTGAAATGGGAGCACACACTGTCTCCTGCCATCAGCCAACCACTCATCCTGAAACCCCCAGAACCAAATAGCCACATCTCACCTCTTCCCCATCTTTCAGGTTTTCTTTCTTGTCCAGATCTTTCTTCAGCAGTTTCAGTAGATAATCAACACGGGTCTGGAGCTGTTTTCCCTGAGGTTTCTTATCTGTCTCAACAGGCAGGATCTTCGAGAAAGAAGAAAAAAAACACCAATGCCCACATGCATCTATCAAATCTTGACAAAAGAGATACACCAGCAGCAGTCCTTCCAGGCCCAGAAAAGCGCTGGAGGTGCTGCACCTTCTGGGGAACAAGAAGGTTCAAGCATTTCCTCCAAATCCCACACAGAGTCTCCCTGCCTAGCCAAAAGCGAAGCTCCTAGCAAGCATCCCTGTCCTTGGCCTTTTGCAGAAGTGAAAGGACCTCCCAGCAGCTCTCCAGATTCTCTAAATCTTTCTTGTAAGTGTGCAAAAAGAAAAAAAAAAATCTTTGCAAAATGTGTTTGGGAACTTGCATTGCAAAACTGAGTCCTCTCTCCTCGACACATCAGATTTGTTTGTGACAGCCTTGTCTCAGCTGGCTGGTCCTGTTTGGTAACCAGAGACACTGCCACAGCAATGACAGAGATGCAGAGTTTTTAGCGGAAAACAAGGCTGCAAGGTGCCACTCTGTGGAGGAAGTATCTCAGCTTGCCAGCTACAGCTGCCTCCATACCTCACTGCAAATTGGGTGGCGTGTCTCAGGCAGCTGTTTCCATTGTAAAATGACTTCTGAATTCTGAACTTCACATAGGGGGGCTCTCAGCTGCAGCCTGATCTTTGTTAAAAACACTAGTGGGGATGCCACGGGAATGCAGCGTACTGGCAGCAAAGCTGGTGTAGAGAGTCTTGATGTTCCTCAGCCCTGTGTTACAGTTCGCTCTCCTTCTATGGTGCTGACACAACGGATGGCAGCTTACTTTTAACCTGGATCATTTCAACATGGCCCCCATACACAGTTCTTATGGGAATGCCTGAGGAAGAGAGAACTAGATGGAGGCTTTCCAGCTGGCTTTGCTGCCACAGCCAGTCATGTAACTATACCCTCAAAGCGAACACAGACCAGTCTTGACATAAGCAGTGTCAAATCTGTGAAAAATTATTTCCACACAGAAATTCAGACTCAGCTTCTTGTGAGATGCTGAAGGAAATATCAAGTCACAATTAGACAGTGCACTGTCTATACCGTGCATGTAACCACGTATGTCAGCATTACCATTTTCTTCCTGCATCATTTCAGTGTGGCTCATATGGTACTGTTCAGAGAAAATTTACTGCCAATCAAATAACACAACTCTGCTTTCCATCAAGCATGCAGCATTCCACAGAGGTCACTGTTTTCCTCATTATTATTTATTATTATTTTTGGAGTGGTTACAAGTGTAAACATCTGTTTCTGGAGTAAATCGAACATGTTCTCTATGAACACTGCAATGGACCCTACGCAAGCAGCAAGCAAAGCGACCTACCTTATCAGATAACTTCAATTCCGGATCTGTTTTAATTAGCTCCCAGTTTCCATAACCATGCTCGTAAATTCCCACTAACAAGCGTGAGTCGTCCTCCACTCCCCAGTCTACGTCAAAATGGGCAGCTTTGACACGGCACGTCAGGCGGTACCTGAAGGCATTTCAAACATGAGCTGCTTTTAATGCTGCGGGAGGTAAAGCAAATCCACATATCTAGGCTATTCTCTTTCCACTACAAAATTCTCTGAGCCTCTTTCTGCACTGCCTACATAGCCAAACTCACTTCTTCCTTTCCTCTGGGTCGGCAGGAATGGATTTATGCAGCATTTCAAACTCCTCTTCATGCTGGATGATGGATTTCACATTGACTTGGACACCAGAAATCTTGATAGTAGGACCTCTTCTTTTTCCAGGTCCTTTCCCTGCTCAGCAATAAAACACAACAACTAAGAGAACTCTTACAGACAGAAGTGCCTCGGTAAAAAAAAGCGTAGACACACAGAGATCAACACCTTGCTTGCAACCTCTTATTTAAACATAAGGATGTCTGCTAAGGCAGGACCCAAAAACGTTATCTTTCACTAACTCACTTAGATCTGCAACCCAGACACCTCCCAGTATCATTTTCTTAAAAATACATCTAGGTACGCTGGAGCTGTTGCTTCAGTGTTTTGTTCAGCTGCAACAGGCAGAGATCTGGTGGGAAATCCAGCCCAGACCCCTGTATCCCCAAACCAAGAACACAGAGCAGCCGTACAGAGAGTGATCGATGATGACAGCTCTGGGAAGTGCTAACTGTGGATCCAGCCTTGCCATGGAGGACACAGCACCAGTTTGATTCCCAGTCCCAGGAGCAGTTAAGATATGATCTGCTTTGCCTTGTGGCCCAGCACTAAATAAGCTGATGACTTCAGCCTCTCCCCAGGAAAACTCATGTCAGCAGAATCAACAGACCCAAATGGTACTTTCCAGTCTGAGCAGAAGAGCCAGGGGTTTCTCTCTGTTGGCGAGAGCTGCCTGGCAGAGATGGGATCGTTTAAGCACGTGCTTGTTCTTTGCCTTTAAGTCACAATGTGGCATGCCTCCCCGTCCGGCAAGGGAATGGTTTTCTCACCAGCTCCAAAAAACATTCTACCAGCAGCACACAACCCTCTTGCTTACCTTCACCCGGATTTTCCTTCAGCTGCTCCTCGTATTCTTGCATTGCTGACACACAGCTATTGTGGATGAGCTCCCCTAACCGTTTCAGATCAGCTACAGACTTATCCACCAGCTCAGCATCCCGGGCGATGCACTCCAGCCTGGGAAAGGGGAAAAAAGAATTGCAGGTTTTGTATTTGATACAACATATCTCCTCCCAGCCACTTCCTGAGCAATTGTTTCATAGCTGTTAGTCGTCAATGCTGTGTATTTCTGAATGTGTGAAACCTGCACGAGCGGAGTTCGCGCAGGAAACAACAGTTTCAGTCTTTTTTTTGGTCTAACAACTGCAGTGCAGGGCAGACGCAGTATAACTGATCCAACCCTTTGGCTTTTTCAGTATTAAAGCAAAGGTGAGAACTATCTATCTCGGGCACAACAGGCACCCTCTGTGACTGTCCAGTCTTCGTGCCTTCCCAGTTCCGTATAAACTCCATTAGCTGGTCAAAAGCTGCCATCTGCTGTCCCTTTCACCTGGCTGAAGTTAGTAATGTCAAGGCCCATACACAAGCCTTGTGTTTCACAACAGAAGAGTACAACCAGCTGTACAGTGTACGCAGGGATCCCCGCCACAGCTCTGAGACCTCAGCAAGGGCCACAGCTTTCCAGACCCAGCACATGTGCCCACCTCCCTTCCCTCACACCGGGGCACACCACTCGTGCAGGGCTCCGCAGACCCACGCTCCAGGACGGCGTGTGCTTCTCCCCGCTTCCCTTCATGAGTGGCATGGCAGCAAGAGAAAGATGCTCTGAACTCAGTCCTGAAACTAGTACACATAGAGAAGCTTGGCAAGCGTTTTGGGTGGCATTTGCTGCTCAGACAGCTGCTCCCTCTCCACTCAAGGCAGAGTGGAAATGCCCCGAGGGCCAGACTGCCAGCAGGACGATGCTGTGTACAGCCCAGCGCCACTACTGCTCTACCTCGCTGCTTTTTGGCCAGCACTCGTCAGTGCCCATCAACTGAGACGCGGGGGACAGTATGGCAGTGCTTGGGTCGCTGCGCACAGGACAGCGAAGCTTTGCGCTGTCCGTGGAGGTCGTCTCGAACACCCAGAGCGATGTGTGCACGGCCGTGCTCAGAAACACAACGTCCCCCCACGATAACCCTCTGGAGCAGGGACAGGTCAGGACTTACCGTTCAAGAGGCAGTCCAAACTTCTTGTAAGCCTTGATAAACCTAAGCAATAAAAAAAAAAACAAACCATAAACTAAACCAACTTCCACACAAAGTGGGTCCAATATCACAAATACACTTGCATATATTAATTACAGCCTGCCACATTATCAGCCTTGCATTCCCCACTGATTAGCTAAGCATTGCTCAGGACTGGGAAGCCTAATCCATTAGCTCCCACAAAGAGTTTTGTGACCTTAGCTGGAGAAGAACACAACCTTATTATGAATGTTGAATGTTTGACAGATGAGGGGAAAAAAAAGGGGAGAGTCATAACTGTAGTGTAAAAAAAAGTACAAGAAAGCATTGGCTCAAACCACGTTGGTAATTATTAACTTCAATTTTCCAAGAAGAAAAGAGGCATTAAATCAATGTCATTAGTAAGTTTAAGACTCAGGCTATAAATGTAACAGCCCATCACAGAAGAGCCAAATGTGGTGCAATCCATCACAGAGGTCTGCAGACAAGGATTGCTATTTATTTTTGTGTTTTATTTTTATTGTGAAAATCACTGCTATGGCTAGCACAAAACTTTAGGGCAAGAGTCAGACACCGTTGCTGCAACTGAACATTGCCTTGTGCTGGGAGTAGACCCAATGGCTTCAACTACAGATTATTTTTTTAAATGAGTTAAATTTTCCCTTCTTTTTTTTGTCTTGTGCTCTTTCAGCCTGCTTCTGCTACATCACAATAACCTAAACAGCTGCTACATTTCGCATCGCAACACTTCCTTCCTTCTCTGTGGTTTCAGGCTGGATATGGGGCAGCTACCACAATCCAAAAAGTCTGACCATCTCCTATTTAAAAATACATAAACTCAGAGATGAAGGGAGAGTCAAGGAAAACTCACAACTTCCTCTTTTCCATCTCTGGCTGAACATGTGGGCAGAGCCATAAGACAAAGATCTTTGGGAAAGGCTCAAGAGTTAGAAGATATGAGAAGAAAATAATGCTCTGGAATTCAGCCCCCATCTGGCTTCACAGACACAGTGCAGAAGAGGACACAGCCGCTGGGATCAATGGGACCAGTGCTTCTCATGGGGTAGTTTTGCTAGAGCTTGCCTTTCACTTAAAGCTTAAATCAGCAGGAAACATCAGGAAGGTGAGAGGCCTTAACTTCACCAGCTCTGTATCCCATGGCACCTATGACCTCGCATGTAATACAGAATTAGCTCAATCCACTTGGCCCAGGAAGGGCAGTTACAGCAAGGATTAATTTTAGGAAGGCACCAGCTTCGCTGTAGCCTGACTAAAGGCAATTCAGTCCATTTTGCACAGACCTGAATGTCAAGGTCATCAGCTGGGAGTAAACTGAATTACACCAAGGTGCAGAAGCTGGCCCAATGAACCAGCTCCACCTAAGACAGCGATGTGCTTACAGGTTAACACCTCCCGGATTAATCTGGGGTTTTCTCCATGTGCATGGGATATCTCTATTTGTTTGCTGAACTGTCTCTTGTTCAGCACTGACCTCCTGATTTCAGCATCAGTAAATCCTTCCACAGTATCTTTTCTAACGCTCCGAGGACGTCCCCTGCGCTTTGGTCTCTTCTCGTCATCGGTATCGTCAGTCTCGCTTTCTGATCCAGATGATCTCTGAAGCCTTCTCTTAGTTTCTGCATCTGATTCACTGTCATTTGTCTGAGCCTGCACGTACCAGAAAAACAGCAGTACAGTTAATAACTGCTAGTCTGCCAGCCTTCCTGTCCCTCCCATGCAGTGGCAGGATGTCACGTTCAGACTGTAAAATGCATTGGCAATCTCTTCCTGAAGATGCAGAAGCCCATGCAATCAACCCAGAGAGGCTGCACATCCTTGCAGGTTCCAGCTAGCTAAGGCTCTGGTGGTCATCCTCTCTTTAAAGTCTTCTAGCCAGCAGTTTCACAACTGCATTTTGATTTACTGAAGTGTAAGACACATTAAAACACATTGATTACCGTGGGTTTGTGCCACAGTCCCTTAGGCTGTTTTGAAAACCAGGAGGCCTCAGTAATCAATCTGGAATCATCCGATACGAATCATCCTTCCCTCTAGTTTTCACTTCAATGTTTTTCCCCAGCTCATCCCAGAGAACAGATCATAACCCCTTAAAGTCCCATATAAGAGTTTGCTTGCACAGTCTGCTTTCTGTAGGATTGGGGTAGATCCCACCACCTAAGAATGAACTTGGGAAGACACCACCTCTTTTGCCTGCAAGAGCCACATTTAGGCAAGAGCAGCCCAGGGAGCTAGAGAGCCCAGGGACAAGAAACAGCCAGAAAATGGGATAATCTGCAGTAAAATCTGCATTATACAGTTGGATATTTTGCTCTGTGCTCACTTACAGGTTCTCTTTACCTTGTCTGCTACGACAAGATCAGTCATACCAAATCCCGTCTGTGTCCTCACACTGCACCACAACCACAGGCCCAACGCACGATGCCAACAAGAGGTCAGTGTGCTACCTCCGGGCTTTACTCCTTGCCAGCATTGGAGGAGGGAAAGACACGCTTAGATGGCAAGAAGGCTTCCCTGAGTGCTGCCTTTGCCAGCTCTCGCCTCCTGCCTCTCAGCTCCTCGAGATGGGCTGTACCTTTTTAGTCGAGCTCCGGATTCGAGGCAGCATGTAGATTTCCTCCAATTCTTTCTGCCTTTCTTCCTCCTCCACCTTTTTCCTCTGCTCCTCTGGAATGATATCGTCCCAGTCCTTCTGGGACCGCTCATCCAGCTCCGTCTCCTCCTCCTCCATGGTTGCAAAGTTGGCCACCTTATATAAGCAAAGGAACACTTTTAGAAATTCCCTCCGCTGGCAGGAATACCCCAGAGCTGTCTGCTAAGCCTCAACTCCTTCGCCATAGGAATTTTGCCAACATTTCCATAACTACTTTATAACTGATCCCTGTGTCACTGCATTCCTGGTTCCTTGCCATGTCTTTGGGCTAACAGCTTTTGAGGAAGTACGTGCAGCTTAAGAAGTACTGCTGAGCCTCTCAAAGTTACCAGTTTTATTTCCAAATTTGGTAAATTCTGCATTTTATTCACCACCTTCGAAGCCACTTATTTGAAATGAAATTAATACCTACATATCTCCCCAGCTACCAAACCCAAACAACCCTTCAGCAAACTGCTTCGTACAGGTCATCTCTCACCAGGCCTGACTTGTCCTGTCTGTTGCTGACATTACCATGGTGGCAAGGTGTGGGGAGCCACCTTCCCGCATCCCACTACAGAGCCGGGGAGTCCATACCTTGAACTGGGAGAGGAGCTCATCGGTGGCACTGGTGGACACTTCATTCTCTCGTGTTTCAGCCAGACGCAAAATCTCATCAATGTCCATCTCCTGCCAGTCAGGAAGAAAGCGTGATAAGGCAGAGGGTACGAGCACAGCAGGAAATAAAAGGCTTTGAGAACAGACTCGTGGGGTGCAATAGCTCAACACACACTGTGCTGATATGAGCTAAATAAAGTGCAAATATCTGCTGCAGGGTGTCATCACCAAGGGCAGGGATGAACTATCTCAAGTGGTACAAAAGAGTATAAGTAAGGGTGACAGGATAGGAGAAAAGGAACACCAAGGCTGAGTAGCAGGGAAAACTTCCAGGCAGCGAGATGTGTTAACTGTGGACCGTTTCCCTCAGAGGAAGCTCTGCTGCTCGGGCCATGAAAAGAATTGGTCAAAGCGCTCAATACTAAACTGCCAAGCAACACTGCGCTGAGGCAGGAGAGAACAACCTATTTGACTTCACCGTGCTGACTCCTGCCTCTCTACGAGAACAACCAAAAAGGGATACTGAAGAAGTGCTCAGAGGAGGCAGGAAGAGGAGCTTTCAGCAGGCTGTGCTATAACTAGCTAATGAATCCTTGGGAGCCAAGGGACGACCATTACTGTTTAATCCCAAACAAGGCTCTCCTCAACCTCTTGATCCCCCAACCCCAGAGCTCACTCTCTTCAGCTTCTGTGAACTCACATGTGCCTTATTCAGCAACCTGCTCCCATGCACAGGGCAAGTACAAAGAGGGGGCAAACACACACGATCCCCCATGCAGACCTGCAGAGGACTACAAACAGCTACGTGATTTCAGTTTCAAGCTACCTGAGGCTCTGACTCTTCTCCTTCAACCTCCTTGAAAAGATCTTCAGCTCCAAACTTCAGAATAGCTGTCAGCTCCTCTTTGTTGAAAGGATTTGAGCTGCAAGCACAAATGAGCAGGAAAATGTGTTTTGAGCAGTTCAGTCAGCACTGCTACAGCACAAAACCACACCAAAGTCTTTCCTAATTAAATCAAGAAGTAAGTTTTCTACCCAGCACTATAAAAAACTTATTTTCTCATCTCTTTCCTGCTCTAGCACAGACAACTACTGTAAAGGAAACAACCTCTATCTACTGGGGGAAAATGGGGAGAGTCTGAGGTCAGTGCCAAACTGCAGCTCTTCCACCACCACCACCAGGTTCCCCCAGACCATGATCTCTGGGAGGAAGACAGAAGGAAAAACAGGTAATGCATTAAAACTAGTTTTTTATTTCTGATCATCTTTATCCTACATGTCCAGATTAATGGTTGCATAAATCAAATCTGTGGAAGCTGCCACTATTTATTAGCCTCCTGCCTTGTACCCTACCAAACAAACGTTGTGAGATACCAGCAGGTGAAGCTGGTTATGCCACATGCTGTACCAGACAGCTCTGCCTCCTGACACAATCACTTACTTGGATCGCCCAGAGTTGTTGTCCAGAACAGTCCGGCCAGTGGTGTCCATACGCTGGATCACCAAATGATCCAGCACCATTTTCTTCTTGGCCCTCTCAATGATCTCCTCCTCTACCGTACCCTTTGTGACCAGGCGGTAAATATTCACCTGAATGGTAAGAAAAGAACAGAGCTATTTCCTGGACCTGAACACGCTCTGCTGACACAGCGATGAATCCCTCAGTGGTTTCCCAGGAGACCAGTCCGCTGACATGGTCCCTTCATGCACACGTGTCTTTTTACAACATAAACCATCAGATATTTTTCATATGTCAGGGAGATCAGCTAAAATCAGGCTGGTTAACACAGATGCTGCAGTGCAGTGTGACTAAGCACAAAATAAAAATCTTCTGAAACAATCATTCTAAACCCAAACTAGCATCAAACTTTTCACATATCTAATAAAACCCTAGTAAAGGTGGATGTTCTACTTCCCAAGTTTTTCAGGGCAAGAAAGAGTCCACTAGGCTTAAAAGTGCGATGCCACGGGTTGGGTTCTTGGTTTTGAACCATGCCAGGATCCCAAATCAACAGAAAGACCTGGCATCTGGCAAATTTGGGCCATTCTTTTTGTGTTTCCTGGCTTTTAAACGAGGTTCCCTTGAGTTGGCAGTACTCTCTGGAGTCAGGACTGGGGGCAAAAAGCCCATGTTTTCAGAAGCTCCGGTGAGGCGGGAGCTTGTTTAGATGCCGACACTGAAACCACAGAGAAAACGACCCAGGTAACTCTTCCAACCTGCTTCTTTTGTCCAATCCGGTGAGCCCGAGCCTGAGCCTGAAGATCATTTTGGGGGTTCCAGTCCGAGTCAAAGATAACTACAGTATCAGCAGAGGCCAGATTTATTCCCAGCCCTCCAGCTCGTGTTGACAACAAGAAACAGAAGTCCTGAAGGAAAGAAAAAAACATCCAGGAGTTAGCCAGCCTGTAACCATGGACATAAAATAGCAATGGTGACTTCAAAGCCACGCAAGGAAACAGAGGGAGGGCTCTGTTGCACTCGTGTTTCCTAAGAAAGCAGAAAAAGGATTTCCTTCCCACACACCCTGCTCACGCAGGCTAAACACCACTGGTCTTTAAGCTGAGGCACAAGGTGAGGTGGTGCTGGCAGGGGTGAGAGGTGTGCTGTTCTAGGAAGGGTCCAGCATGCATCCTCACGGGAGAGCAATGCAAACAGCTTGGGGCAAGGGCACCTTGGAGTCGCTTCTGAAGGTCAGACAACGCTGCCCACCCGACTCCTACAAAGGCAGCAGGCAAACACGTGCTTTCTGTTGGGGGTGAGATCAGCAAACAACACAGACTGTTTGAGTCACTGCCCAAGGGCACAGGGTGCCAGGTTGGAGCCAGGATGCCTGAGCCCCCACGGATGCCCCCAGGAGAGGGGAAAAGGCAGCTTCTGCGGGTGTTCCTGCTCCTTTCCCACCCACACCGCTGTCTCCTTCTCACTTTTGTTTGTTAACTTCCCCACGACCACGAAGCACCTAACTGTATCTCCTCTGTCAGTCAAGAATCCCCCTCCAGTCCAGGCTTCTGGAGCGAGGAAAGGAATTTCTCACGGCTGGGCTGACTGTGGCACAAAACAAGGTCCTTGCACCAGTCACTGTGAGTCAGCAAGCCCAGCTGAAAGGCTTGAGATGCTCTCTGCTATTACGCTGGAGACTTTCACCTCCAACACCGCACTCTGCTGCCTGCCGACACTTAAAACCCCCCTTTTGCCTCCGCCGTCTCATATCCAAAACCATCTTCAGACTGGAGGACTCATTTGGCAACCACCTCATTCCCAAGACCATGGGGAGAGAATTGCTAAATTCTGACTCTTCCCAGCCTCTTCAGGACTTTCTGGAGATGTGACTTGGCAGCCGTATTCTTTGGATGTGGGAGATTCAAAATAAGCAATATGGCTAGTTGCAAAACCTGCTATATCTGTGTCTTTAAAAGTATCTGGGGTCCTGTAAAAAGAAATGAACTGAACTAATTCCCTCCTGGCAGTCACAATCTGGAGCTCAGCCACAAACGCCCGCCGCTCGGGCAGCCCACCCGGACCCTCCCGAGGAAGGAGAGCCCCAGCTGCGGTACCTCAGAGCCGTCAGCGTTGAAGTGGTCCAGCGCCTGCTTTCGGATCTCCCCTTTGATCGAGCCGTCCAAGCGCTGGAAAAATCAACGATAATGATAAAAGAAAGAAGGTGAAGGATCCCTGAGGAACTGCTGCACCCAAGCCCCCCTTCCCTGTCTGGAGCGTTTAATCATTAAAAATAACCGCCAATTAAAAATAGCTGCACTGCCTTAGCCCGCTGCGTTGCGAGGGCAGGGGGGGCTACGCGCAGGCAAGTCACGCAGCGGGTGACACTGCAGCTCCCGTTACAGGCTCCCAGCCAGGGTCTCTGCGTTTGCTGTCTTCTCCTCAGGGTTTATCACAGGACAGAGCCCGAAGCAGGGGCCTGTCAGAGGAGGTGTTTTGCAGAGATGGGGCCACGCTGAAATGAAGGGACTTCCCAGTCCCCTCCAGCGTATTTCAGTGAGTGCAACCTGTAATCCCAGCTACCGATCTCTGGGAAACTCAAGTGACTCCCATGACCCAGGCTCCCTCTGCACTCTCTCAAATTTTCAAGTGAACCCCGCTGTTTTCCGTGCTGGTGTTTCTCACCTGAAAAGGGTAGTGTTTGATAGTCAGGTACTCTGCCAAGATGTCCAGCATCCTCACCATCTGGGAGAAGATCAGCACTCTGTTGCCTCTCTCCCGCAGCCTGGTCAGCAGCTTGTCCAAGAGAATTAGCTTTCCACTGCTCCTGATCAGAGACTGAAGAAGTAACCGTCATTCCAGCTGATGCTTTCCAACCTTACCCTTATGCACACTACGCAGAGACGTGCAGAGATCTGGTTCTTTTGGGGTCATGCTTCTCTCATGAAATCATCTGGACTTACACAGCAGAGGGCACACACAAAATGAATCGTCCAAGACAGATCTTACACTGCATGCAACTCCCATTCTAGATGGCCACAAAATGTTGCCTACAGTAGAAATGGAGGGCTAGAGGTTCAAGTGGCTTAGCTATGAAGACTATTTCTAATGGAGAAGCCGCGGAAGCTAAAGCTTCACCATCTTGGTGGGAAGACAGAAGAAAGAGGAAAGTTAAGGAAAAAAGGTGGTAACCAAAGACACTGCCCACCTGCAGGGTCTCAAGGCCATTCTCTCTCTCATTTTCCTCGGGAGGTTTAATAAGGTAGCAATGGTTGCAGCACTTTTTCAACTCCATCACAATGTTCAGGAAACCAGATGTGCTCCCTCTCGTTCCCTTTGACAGAGCTTTGTAGTTTCTTGTCAAAATCCACCTGCAGGCAGGAAAACAGAAAGTCCAGATCATTTCACAGTGCAGACTGGGCATGATGGAGACATGGAGGAATAAAACCTTCAGGGACACCTTGTTCAGGCGTCCGTCTACTCCCTCCATCTCTCTTCACTTCTACAGGATAGCACCATTTCCTCGCTAGAAACCCTGATCTTACTTTCCTCTTGATATTATTACACTTTAACTTTAAACAGCACTACAGTTTTGTGGGGTGCTTTACTCCATCCTCAAAAACTCCATTGCCCCTGTCCGGCAAATCTAGCCAGCTGAACTGTATCACACTAAAAAGCATCTCCAGACTACTACAGGGGAGAAGATACCACAAGAGCCTCCCTCAGATTCCTACCGAGAAGCCCCTGCTGCTAGGGGTGATGGCTATCACACTGCATTCTGAAGGACAAAGTGTACTGAAACGCACTACCAAGGCACACAGAAAGATGTGCCCATTTCTACTGGCACTCCCAGTAACTTGATAAATGACTCACTTGTAATACTGTTTCTGCAAAGCAGACATTTCCACGCGGAGGATCTGCTCCACTTTGGCTGGCAAAGATTTCTCCACATCCTTCTTCACTCTGCGTAGGAGAAACGGCTCCAGGACTTTGTGAAGGCTCTGGTAGCCATTCTCTCTACCTTTTCCGTGATCCTCTTCAAAATCCTCCCAGAACTCAAATCTAGCAACAGAAACAAGGAGCAGAGAGGGGTCAGAATACATCTTGTCTTATTGCACCGAACATCATCTACAGGATATGCTTCCGTGGCACAACAATACAGCAGATCACCAATCTGGTGGAGATACCGTGGAGGATAAAAGGGTCACTCTGCTCTGGCTAACTAGATTGGTGGTAAAGCTAGAAGCATTCTGGTCCTGGGTGACTTCCTAACATCTTATCTTTGAGCTCCACACTGACTCCCAGGACCCAAAAATCCCAGGTTTTCCAGTATTCTGCTCTGCTGTCTCCTGCCGGCGCTTACCCGGCAGCAGTTTCTGAACTTTCCACAGTGCCCCCTGCTAGGCAGGGCTTTGACAACTGAACTAGGTTTTACATGGCTCTGCAGGACTTTTTGGATTGCTCTTTCCTCCAACAGCTCCTTTGAAAGGTGGAGAGCTGCTCTTCTCCTGCTCTTGGGAGACCTCACATCTTTCCTTCACTCTTTCTGTGAGCCAGCAAAAGAATTTTGGGGACAGCTCTTTGTGCAGTCAAACATAATTTTGGTGAGTTTTGGGGCTTGCTTGCCTTAGCCTATTTTGTGTTAAAGGAAACAAAACATTTGTATAATGTGGACATGCGAACAGTCGGCTAGACAGCACTGTCCTTGAGCAATACTCCTAGAGGCTGCCATAAAATGCTTGGCGAGGGTAGCTGAACCGCAGTGTACTGGAAACCTCAGAAATGGTCGAGATGATTGCTTAAAACAACTTTAGTTTTTTAGAGATGGCTCTAAGACAGCAGACACATTTGAAAGATGTGTATTAGGTTTCCCCATTCAATTTGCTGCCAGAAATACTCCTTGTGTTAGTCATTTAACCTCTGATTTTCCCCTCCAGTGGTTGTTCCCCTTTCACTGCTCTAACTCCACTGAGTTTAATTCAGGGATTTCTGCCATTCTGCACTCCCTCGAGTCTATTTAACAGATGAGAACAGACACAGAAGTATTTTTTGAAGGACCACAAGGACACTTACTTCTCCGGCATGATGAAATGCAGCAGGGACCAGAGCTCTTTGAGTGAATTTTGAAGCGGAGTGCCAGTGATCAGCAGCCTGTGGTTGGACTTGAAATCAATCAATGTTTTGTACAGCAAAGAGTCATCATTTTTCAACCGATGGGCTTCATCCACGCCTAGAAAGGCCCAGTTAATACTTCCCAAAACAGCCTGGAGGAAAAGAAGAAAAAAAAACAGGCCCCAAGGAGACGCTGGGTCAGACAAGCCCCACCACCTTGCACATGCCTGTCTCTCCACTGCCAGAAATCATTGCAGTGTGTGCTTTCCAGGGCGTCCCGCCCGAGCCCAGTGCTGGACCCACCACCAGAGGAGCTGAGCTCACAGAAGTTTTTTGTTAATAAAATCTTGGGACCAAGATGCCTACACTAGTTTTGCCTCCCCAGAAAGCAAAGTTGAAAATCAGCCATGCTGTATAGCGCTCCTGCCATATCTGCAGTTTCTTTCAGCAAGCACACCTATTTTCATCCTCCTTCGCTTTACCCAAAATGCACAGTCCTCCCCCAGGCCCCTACTCCTCCCTTCCTCCATGGCCCCAGGGCCCTGCTGTAGCACGAGCCCCACTGGAGCAGCAGCAGGAGAGCAGATGAACAAGACTATAAAGTTAGGGTAACCAGAGAGTTCTGATTTTTAATTTTTTTTTTTTTTTTTGCATTAGTATTAAGTACTTGTTTTCTGCTAGGACTCAGCGATGCACTGACAGGGCCGATGAGCATTTCCTAAGCAGACAGATTTCTCCTGAGTGTAAAAATCCAGATATTGTTAACACTGTGGCCAGTGGTTCAGAGTAAAGTTTTGTCTGCTTAACTAGCCTAAATTAAACCAGGTAAAATCCAGTTACCGCCCTGCCTGGTGTCTTACAAGCAAAAAGAATAACACAACTGTAGAGTACAAGAGTGAAGACACTGTAACGGATGTCCCACATTCCCTCTGCATTACGGGCAAGCAAAAGCGAACAGTAGCTATACGTTCTCCATCACCACAGAGGGAAGAGCTGAAACCCACTAGCTGGGGATCGGCTTCCCCCTTTGCAAGCGAGAGAAAGTCTAAATAAAAACGTCCTCGGACCATTACTCACCTTATCCTTGAGGAGGATCTCGTATGTTGTGATAAGTGCATTGAATTTCAACCTTTTAGACTGAGAATGGATCCACTCATATTCACGGATCTGTCAGAGGAGACAAATGTTAACTTCAACCAATGTTATCGAAAGGAAGGAGTTCACAATCGTTATTTTAGTGTAGCTACAGCCAGAGACCCCAACCAAGCCCCAAACCCGGTTGTTCAAGGTGCCATTTGATGAGCTCAGGATGGCCAAGGAGCAGCTTGTTTTAGCTACACATGGTTCAAGTGCCCTTGCACAGGTAACAAATGTCAAACACCTTGCTGTTGTGACATTACCCTTATCTGCCAAATGAATGCATCGTCTCACTGCTGACACTGCTAGACTCACAACATTTGTATGCTGCATCATCTGAATAATTCAGAACACAGGAGGCAAGCACTTTTACACCGCTCTACTCCTCACTGCAGCATGTTTCAGCCCAGTGCAGCAGTGGTTTCCAGACCCTCTGAGAGAAGCCAGTGCTCCTGTGCTCACTCTAAGAAGGGAAACAAGGTAGAAAAGTCCCTGCAGCGGTGATTTACGCCCCAGTGCTTGGCTACACCAGCTCTAGCTGTCTCCAGTACTGCCAATGCCATCCATCAGCCCCTCCAGAACATGTGCCACACACTGCACAGCAGCTGCTGCTTTGCACCCAGCGTTTCTACCCAACCCCACACCCTTTGCTTTCTGACTACACACCATGTTCCTGCTCATAAGGTCTCCAATGTAAACCACCACATTTATCTCGGGTGCCCACACTTCGAACTCTCTCTGCCATGAGGTGAGAGTGGACAGGGGCACCACCACCAGGAACGGGCCATACAGCTGGTGCTGGTGGAAGAGGTACGACAGGAATGATATCGTCTGAATCGTCTTGCCCAGGCCCATTTCATCAGCCAGGATCACGCTGTTGTTCCTGAAAAGGAAGAGAACAAACATAAATCCTGGCTGAGTGCGTGTTTCCGCCACTACTGATTTACTGACCACCAGCACAAACAGCAACCCATGCCAGGGCGGAGAGGGGGCAGTGCAAAAATATTTATCTGAACACACCGAGTGGATCCCAGGGACATGCAGACTGTGCATGGCACAGTAACTTGCAAAAAGGAAAAGACTGTGATCGCTCCAAACTGGCAAGCAAGGACAAAGGCAAAGGGAAGTCAGTGGCCTAATTTTAAATGGATATTTCTCAAAGTCTTCAACAAGCGTGTAAGCATGCCGAGCCAGAAAACAATTTTTTCAGTTCAGGCAATGGAAAATTAGGGCTGATATGCACTATGCTCACACAGCAGCCAAGTCCAGCACGTGAATAGGCCCAGACAGAGAAAATGCTTTTCGTTTTCACACAAGGTTTCTTAAGTTGACACTCTAAACAGACCCTGCTTGCGGTGTCTGCAATGCAGCTGGGCGTGACATTTGAAATCCTTCAAGCTGCAGAAGCAGGGTGGGTAAAGACCTCACTTGAAAACAAGAGGGCTGATCCTACTGGAACAAAAATCAGGAGACAAAACGAACGTCGCAGAGCATCCGTACGTACTTGCACCACGAGTGAGCGAGCCAGTTGAGGCCCTCCAGCTGGTAATCCCGCAGCTCCAGGTTCTCACCACCAATGTAAGAAGGCTGCTTCTTCAAAGCAACGAACCTTGGTCTCTGCTTCAATACCTGGAAAAGAAAATGCTGTCATCCCACTGACAAAAAAGACAAAGGAAAGGTGAAAATTCAGCAATGAATATCTATCTGTTCATTGGTTAAAGTCCATCCACATTTTCCTAGCCAGAGCTTATATCTGCAGTTCAGAAAACCACTCCACAGTGCTGTGTTTTTGCCTGCTGTCCTCTGGTGCTGATGACTGGGGCTGTGGGCCCTGCAGTAATTCTGCAGTAAACTGTACATAACGCACGTTAGATGGAACAAGCTCCACCTTCTTTTTCAGCCTCTTGTTTTTTCTCCCATTATCTCTGTCCCTCTCCTCCACTATATCAGCATCTTGCAGGTTTTCTCTTTTCCCAGGTGTGCTGCTTTTTCATTCAACTGATATTAAAACTTTGCATTTCTGCAGCAGCTTCTTCCGAGGAGGAAGCTCTTTGCAAGGATTAATTAAGCCTCCCACTCCCCAGGGGGACATAATGTTCTCACTGCGCACAGAGTAAATGACACCAAAAGGGGGTTCACATCTCTGCCTGAAGTGCAGCAGCAGAACAGCAAACAACCATTCAAGCACTGGTGGGAGGATGGGAAAATGTTCTCTGACATTCATCCTGACAAATCTTCACATTCCCACTGCCTGCGTCATCACCCAGCCTGGAGAAGGAAACCCAGCAACAGGAGAGAGGGGAGCAAACCTTGCAGTCCCGGGTAGGAATCGTCTTGGAGTTGTTACGATTGTTGAAGCTGTCAATGCAGTGCTGAAATTTCTTGCTTATTAGAGCCTCGTCCTCCCAGCTGCACTCGGCATAGGGCAGCCCCATCCACTTACACAGGTATTCGGGGTCATTTGAGGATGTTTTACGACTGTTTGCTGCAAAATATGCAAACAAGGCCAAACCTCAGCAGCTGTGGTTCTGTGGCTGAACCACAAGTGTGGTTCACAGGGGCAGCCCGAACACCCGTACAACCATAAGGCAGGGCTCGGCTAGTAGGAGAAGTTTAGAGGGACCAAAAAAATGCTCGTTTACCTGGGAAATCTGAATGTCCTGTTGCAGACTTGCTGGTCTTCACAGCTATGTTTGGAGACAGAAGGGAAGGAAGGGTTTGGAGGGCTGGCAGCCAGCACAGGGAACGGGGCATGCAGGCTGCCGCTGCCACACACCCCGGGCGTTTTTATAGGAAATACACTGGAAATAGGTTAAACAGCTCTTCAAGCCAACTCCCAAAGCAAGTGGATGCCAGTACCTCTGACTGACATGGCTGTGATATTACTGAAGTGCTCAGTACGTTCCGTTTATATTTTTAATAAGTAATGATGAAAATCTAACCCCTGAGCTGCTGTGCAGCCTAACCACATCCTCAGCCATGTCACGGGAAGCGGTCCGCACAAAAGCCGGGCCCGTACAGCTGATGTGGACGCAAACACCTTGCATCCAAAGGGCTGAAGTCAAAGAACTTCAGCAGCAGCAACTTCAACATCCCTTTGGAAACCAGTGTACCATCCCGTGCTCCAGGCAAGGAGAGCAACTGATTTGTATTGCTTGTAAATACAAATCTGTAAACCTGGATTTCTACTGTTCAAATCCCTGAATTCCACACACTGAAATACACTTAACACCACATTTCTTCTCCAGAGATACTGGAGGACAGGGAAGAAGAGCAAGCCATACGCTCATTCTGCTGTCACTAGAGATTAAAGTTCCCATGCCTTACTTCACCCCTTTACAAAAGTGTTAGGTTCACTTACCGATTACTCTCTCCACTATTTGATACTGTTTGTTTAGCTCTGAAGCTAGCTCTTGTTGGCAGTTGAAATATTCTACATCTTCAGGTGAGACCTTGCCCAGCCTAGATGCAAAAAAATCCAAAACAAAAAACCACTATAATGCTTCTGCCATAATGCTCAGGGAGGCCACATATGGAAATTTTACTTTCCTACGTGGTTCTGTCATTCAGACAAGTGACTGAATATGACATGTTTCTTAAAGCTTCCTACAATTATAAATCATTACTGAGAAGCAAATATCACAGATGTTCATACTGTCTCCTTGTTAAATGACACCTTATTCTGCTGCAACAATCAGTCTCAAAACCAGAATCAGAGATGGAAGCTGCTACTCTGGGTTTATCACTTTGGAAACACACCGTAGCTTCCCTTATAGCTTCTGGGGAGGTTGGACATAACCTGATACAAAAACTTGCATACAGACAAGCCCATAATTAACAAGGGTTAATAAGGCTGCAATCCCTCATGTCACCTCCTGGGCCAGGTCAATCTGTGCACTCTTTATTTGTTATCAGCTACCCCAATTCTTAAGTCTGGGAAGTGGCAATATTGAGGATTTCATGTCCCCTCCTCTCTTGTTCAACACCATGACCACAGACATCATTTCTATGAGGGGAGATGTTCATCAGCAGACAAAGAGAGACATGGTTGTGTGCCAAAAACAGTTGCTTTGGATGAAACATGCTTTGCCAGAAGAAATCGAACGTTTTCAGTCATGACCCTGCAAACCTCTCGCTAAAAAACATTCGCCCAAGGCCAGATCACTAGTTGAAGTAAAGCATACCATCGCTTGATCTCCTCCTCTTTTTTCTTGAAGTTTTCTAGCTTTTTCAGGCCCTTCACTTTCTGCTGTTGCAGGGACTCTTCACTCTCCCATGTGCTATGGATGTATGACCAGCCTTTCCATTTGATCAGGTACTGAACTTCCCCCTCATCCTTCTCAGGATCAAAGTCAGCGCTTGGGTTGCCATTGGCTTCAGTCGCGTACACTGTGGTGGAAGCACCGGTGGCTGCAAAAGAAAGCAGGCTGCAGTCGGCACCTTTGTTATCGAGCACTGGACATGAACTGCGTCAGAGCAGAAAGTTATTTTTCTAACACATCTTTTGTGACAACACAAAGAATATCCTACAGATTCTGCAACCCAGTAACACAGGCACACAAAGTCTTCCAGACAACAGAATCTTTTTAAACCTCTCTATCATAAATGGGGGTTTTTTTAAGTGTAATTCAAAGGTCCCTTGAAAATGCTCACAACCATTCAGTTTTACAAAAACACTTTTGTAAGGCTATGAGAACAGAACATCGGCTTTATTTTCATTACAGCTTTGTCAATGGAGCTATGAAAACTGACTCTACTGGAAGATCTATTTTCTATTTCAAAGAAGAGAAAAGCAAGACCTGCCAAACAATGACTGCGTCTTTAAAATGTGAGCATGCTAAATGAAAACTGCCAAGCACATAAACTTGACATTTTAGGTTTTTTAATACTAGATTATACAAAGGCTGCTAGAATACATAAGAAGCATAGACAAAAGGGTAAAGAGCACTGAAACAACCCTTGGCTCCACTTTGAAGTTGCAAAAGCTCAAGAGAAACTGTGAGTGCACATGACTGACATCAGAAATAAAGGCTTTTTCCAGAACCACGCACCTCCTTTTTTTCCACGCCTGATGTCCAAGACCTTCTCAATAGTTTCACTGTTGTCTTGCTGTTCATCAGCTCCTTCCCCAGTCATCTCTATCAGGTCATCAGAATCCGTCTCAAAATCATCATCTTCTTTGTAACTGAACAAGACCAAAACCAAACTGATAAAAATCCCTTGAGTCTTCCCAGTTCAGAAACACGCAGAATGGCATGGACTGGAGCAAGCCTTCTCCAGCATTTATCCTGTGGTTCAGTGCATGTTCAGCACAGGCATTGCTTAAGTTAGCCATTAAGTACTTTTCCCTGAGACACTCAGTCAGCTACACTTTATCAGACTAATATTCTTATCTTGTCCATGCAGTTTTTCTGACCATGGTCAACACTGGATGCTTCATGAGAAGGTGGAACAATCCCTGCAGCAGAAGCAAGGCCATCAATGGAGAAAGTCTCCTCTCTCCGGTCAAAAAGTATTTTAACAATGGAGGTTCCAGAGTATCAAAAGGCTACATGGGTGCCTACATTGCCCTAGGAACTACGCTTCTCATTTTTGCTGAGCATTTAGCCACCAAAAAATACTTCTCAGGTGGCTCTTTGTACATCCCAAAGGGTGAGAAGGTATATTAGGGAATGGATAATGCTTTACCTCCACCGTCTTTCAACGCTCTGTCCCAAGGCATTACCTATCAGCCACTCTCAGACAATTGGTCCAATCTAGCACAGCTCATTTTACTAATTTTAATCTATTATTTGTAATTCTTAATCTCATCTGAGAGTGCTTTAGAAACATTATGCAAACCTCCTCGCATTTCTCTAAGAGGGACTGGTAAACATCCCCTCCTTTACAGATGGCAAAACAAGGTAAAGAGAAGTCGGACGTTTGCAGCATGAACCTGTCAGAAGAACCACATTGCAGCCAAGGGGTATCTGCAGGGCAGGGGAGGGTCCCTCTGCGGGATCACACAGGGAGTCCGTGCCTAGGGCAGGGAATTTGGGGTGCCCTCTCTTTACCAGCCAGACAGCTCTCGTCATCAAGCAACCCCACACTTCTTGATACCTGACATTTTTGGCTGCTCTTCGTCGAGTTTGTCTCTTGGGGGTCTCATCATCTTCGTCGTCATCATCATCTTCAGATGAGTCCAGTTTCTTTCTCTTCTTCCCACGCTGGGGTTTGTGAGCCTTTTTAACACTGGTTTTGGCCACTGTTCTAAAATCAGAATTAATAGAAAGCCATAATACAGTGTGTTTTACATAAACATCAATTTTAATAAATCTTTAAGAAAGCATGAATCTCAAGTATTAGACTCCTAGGAACTTAGTCTGCTCTAACTACCATGGAAAGCACTGCATCACTCACTGAAGTATGAAATGGGTAGACCAGAGAGTAACTAGGTTCTAGGTTTACTAGGTCGTAAACAAGGGTAATATTGCAGAAAAGAAAAAAAAAAACCACATTCTTTAGCAACAAATAGAGATTACCTCTCCACTCCAGCACAGGCAGAAAAGACATACGCAGAAAAAGAGACAGCCTGAACTAACGACTCCTCACCTCCTTTGGGCAGGTCTTCTTGCTTTAATTTTCTTCGGTTCAGGCTCACTCTCCCCACTGGTCCCTTGCTCCCCTCCATCTTCATCCTCTTCTTCACCAGAAACCTCTCTTTTCCATTTATTTCTACGGTCAGAGATGTAGGTCACGAAGGGCAATCATATTTCAACCCAAGTAGTTGGCTAAGCAGATATCCAAGCCACCTAGGTTAATACTAGCAGGCCATAATTATGAGGAAAAAGTTCATAACTGCACTCTTGGCTGTTGAGTGCAATGCATGGGGGATTTCATGGTGCAATTCTCTGCTTTTAGGAAGAGGCCTCTGTCACCTAGGTTTTAGTTCACGTAGTGGCAGTACATCTTGAGTGAGAGCGGCTCTTACATACTACAACGGTGCCTGTGGCAGAGCTGTACTTCTTACAACCAGGTGGGCAAGTGTGGTAATTTATTTATTTTGCTCTTCCACTTCTGCATTTATGAAATGAGCCAGAAACACCTTAAGAGAAGTGCTCATTTTCAGTTATGAAGTACAAGACACAACATGCACAGCTACATGATCTCCTTGCGGCCTGGAAAATGGAGCAAGAAGTCTCCTGCTGTCCAAATTCAGGCAATTAAAGTTTCCAAGTGTGAAGCCAAATCACACCGTACCATTAGCGGAAGGACGCAGGTTCTCTGTGGGCAATTTAGAGCAAACCTGCAGCTCCCAAATGCCCTCTGCGGGAGCCTCTCCTCTCTCCAAGGGGTACGTGGGGAGCCCACAGAGATTGTGCCCCTTGCCCAGGAGAGGCCCCTTCCACCACTGTCCTCCCTGCGCTTTACTACCTTCTCTCCTGTTCTGCACTGCTGTGTACAACTGAATGAAAAATTAAAAGACATGAAACAGGAGAAAGAGAGCTGCATCGTGTGGCTGTGTTTATATTTTCTCCAGCAGGCAGCTTGTAGTTCCCTTCAGTTCACTTTAGTGTTTGGAAAAACCAGAAGGTACTTATCAGATGGAAAAAGGCAGCAAAATATGACTGTAAGCAAACTCAGTTATGGTGATCAGACACCCAAAATGCCCTTTATGGAAGGTCTTTTTTTGTAGCAGAGGGTTATGAAAGATAAAGGAAGATAATTTGGCATTTTATTCTCTGTTAATCAAAAAGGGGAGAGGAGCAGGAATTAAATTTTTTAAGTGTCTCTGAAGGAGAATAAGTAACCTGATGGAGAAGTGATAGACTGACAACAGAAAGTGAACCTGACATGGTCAGATTCTCTCACAGGCAGAGTGGGAAAACATAAACAAAGAAAAGTTGGGAAATTGCATCCATCTGTAGATCCATATTCATACTTCAATTTTAGTCATCCAAAGTATTATTACTGGTAATATTAAATAAGTGATTTTACAAGCCCTCCGTGTTGACAACACCCATCAAACAATCCAATACTACTGTTCTGAAAAATAAAACATGACAAAGTACCACCATTCAAAACCCTTTCCCTAGAAACTTACGTTTTTTTCATTTGCTTCTGGCCTCTTCTTTTTGGGCTCTCATTTTCAGATTCACTACTTGCCTTTAATTAAAAAGAAAGAAAATCAGGTTGTAGGCTTCACTCTGGACCGTCTCCTCAAGGATGCAACTGAAACACATGCATGTGGCCTGAGCTCAGACTCAGCTCGACTGCTCCTTCACCGCAGCGCTGGAAGGATGCTCCGGTGCGACGGGGCTGCAGAAGAGCAGCCAGCTGCCCTCTGCACCCCCTGGGCTGCAGGGTTAATGCCACTGTGCTCTCGGCAAGAAGAAAATAACTCTGCAGAAAGGCTGGAGAGCTCTGTCCTGGAGTCCCTGAGCTCAGGACGTGCAAGCCTGCAACCCACCTAACCCTCCCCATCAACCTCCAACACCTGGTAGATGCCACCTCCGCGGCTGGCAGTGGCCAGGCAGACCCGCAGCACGTGCAGTCCCCCTTGGAATACAAAACCACGGGGTGAATTTAACCCACCGAACCTCACACCGCCCGGCCCTGGAGGCAAAAGGCATCCTACGAGGAGCTCAGCTGCTGCCAGCTCTGCCCGCATCGCAAGGTGAGCATCGCTCCTGCCCGACGCTCAAAAATCAGGCAGCAGCGTGACTGTGCGCTGTCTGGGCAGCACTTTCCGGGCCTGCCGCAGTGCCAAGGAACAGCTATTTTACAAGGCTTTTAACTGAAAGTGCAGTGGCTGAATGTACTTTCGTGAGTGCCCATACCTGCCATTTCAGCAGGAACCCTCCAATATTCGAGGGCGTTTGGGCGCAGTTTCTGTGATTGCAGAAACTTTCGCAGCCACAGAAATGCATCATGATCTCTGCCTTCATTAGAGAAACCTCCTATAAGGAAGGAAATGCTTATAAAAAGAGCATATGCTCATCACAAGAGTGTCCTTGCTCTCCTGAGTCGCTGAGGACCTGACTGGGTCAGAGCCGTGTTCTGCTGCTTTCCTTCCTCCTAATCCTCCAGTCTCCACCAGTGAAGTCTCTCTGGCTAAATATATCTAGAGATATTCTAGCTCCTTACTGTATTATTTCAAATGTGGGCGTCGTTAACTCCTACAGACCAAGACAGCTGAAAAAAAACATCTTTAGGCGGATTGTACACAACCGCATTTTCGTAAAAACTAGTCAACTGTAGAAACAGATTACCGCACGCATAATGCCCCTCAACCGACAGACGACTTCACCTTACACACTTGCCCCAGAAAACAAATCGGCAGGGACAAAACTGAAGAAACCAAGGTGAGATTTCTAAAGAAGTATTAAAATTATAGAAGTAGCCTCCAAGGCTACTTGCTCTGCACACTTACTGGAAATCTTCCATTTCACACTGCTTTGTGCTGCAGTATTCAGCTTTAGCTCTGGGTGATGTCTGTCCATCACCACGGGGACCTCAGTTTTCACCCCCCGGTAGACCCACCACCCTCCTGGATACAGCTAGCAAAGCTTACAACCGAGAGCAGTTCACACAAAACTTTTGTGAAATGGTGTAAGCTGCAACATGAAAAACTCGAGGCTCTGGAGAGCCATGGCCCACCCCTCTGCCTTCTGTCTGCATCCTTTATTTCCATTTTCCAGCTTCCCTTCCACCAAGATAAATTTCCATCTCGCTTGCGTCAGTGTTTCCATTAAAATATACCAAAATACTGGATGCCACGTTAGACCAAGCGCTTTGCTGAAATTCGCTGTGGTTTGCTGTCAGATTTACAAGTGACACAGTAACACCTCTCGCACTGTATGTTCCTATGAACGTGGGTTCATCCACCTGTTTCACAGCCCTGCATGAAATCCTTGTCTCACAGACCAGGCATCCAGGAAGCAAGCAACTGGTAAACACCACGGAAAGCCCTACCTACCCTTGCAACACAAGCCAAGCCTTCCACAGATTTCAGTTCCAACAAAGCAAAGCTTAAAAGTCCTCAATTTTCTTTTTCTCATTCAATCTCTTATTCGCTTTCTGAAGCATGCTGCTTTTACATTCCAATTTTGACATGTTTTGGAGAGCTGTCCCTCAATGCACATTTACTTCTTGCTGTCTTTTGGCAAACCACAAGCAAAAAGAGGTGGATTTTTCTTCTGCTCTGCATCAGAGAAGATCAGATTTGGAGAAACCCAAATCCAACCTTTGGCTCTTTGAAACTAACTCCGCTTCTTTGCCAAAAACCCAATTTTCAAGTTTCTAGTGTCCACTTTCCTAACACTGCAACTCTTTCCCTGCTCTGTCACTGTCTCTACAAAGCCGATGCTCATCTCTTCAGGACTCGTCTTTTCCTCACCTCTTCCTGCCTTGAAAAATGTAACTTGTGACTGCAATTCAGCCGCCTTCAGTTACGTTCTTCAAAGACACCATTGTCTTTTTTGGATGCATGTCAAGCCCAGCTCTATCTCCTCTGACACAGCCAGTCCCCAGCCTGAGTCATCCACTGCCTTGTGCTCCCACACCCTCCCTGCCCGAGTCCCTGAAGCCCCGCACGCAGACGATGCAGCCTCTCCTCCCCGCTCCCTCGCCCACCACCGACCCAGGACGCCTTCCCACCAACCCGTGTCTCCTTCCCACCAACTCCTCCAGCCCCTGGCTGAAAGCTGCTTTCTACCATTTTATGCAGAAATACTAATAATTAAAAAAAGAAAAATGCATAAGCACAATTTAGCAACCTCTTAATTCCGCTTAAATCCACATTGCAGGACCCAGTTGCAAAACTCTACGCTGATGTGCTCAAATCAGCCCAAGGGTGAGATTTGCACCTCTGCCCTGGACTCCGCAGCGCAAGCAGAGCTTGTGCTTGTTGCACCCTGTTATCAGCATCAACCCACAGGCTCTAGCTGGTGGTAAATTCCTTGCTTAAGGAAGTGCAGATGATAACCAGAGAGCTGGGAGCACGCCAGGTCCAGAGCACGCACCTGAGGTCCTGTCTGCATGCTCACCCACCGCCATCAGGAAGCAGACTGGTTGGGAAATGGCATGCAGCTTGGATTTTAAGCACGTCACCTCCCTGAATGGCACAAGCTAAGCTGACAGCACCCATCTCCAGTCCCCACCAGGTTCAGAGCCCAAGCATCAACGCTGGCAAAACTCTGCCGGGCTGAGGCTGCCCCTCTGGAGCTGCTGCTGAGGCCAAGGAGCAGGATGACTTGCCTTCCCTAGCTCCCCCTTCCCCTGCCAAACACTGTAAACGTGCCCAACTTATCCCTGCACCACTACTTCCAGCTGGACTGGGAACCGGCCTCTTACAGCTTGCTTTCCCCACCTCTAGCTGCAGGGACCAGCCTTCCCCCCCCATGCTTCACTGATGCTCCCATCTAATCTATTCGTTCTCTCTCCCAGCACCGAAAGTGCGCCCACCTTCACTAGATGAATTACGCTGTGTTTTGCCATGGAGCAGTGCTGTACAAAATGTAACGATGCTGCATACACAGCAGCACGCAGAGCGATGCAGCAGCATCTTTAAAGCTCTGGACCTACAGACTGTCCATGGGTGTCCTCCCTGCTAGCCCAGGGCAGGAGAAACAGAGACTCCAGGCCACTGGTGTGGTCCAGGTGGGTCCCGAGCTCATGCTGCCTACTAGGAGAGATCAAGACTTGCTTAAACAGAGGCCAGAAATAACTTTAGGCTAAAGTCAAAGTGAGGACTTGCTTATTTCAGGCTTAACAGAGGCCAAGCTCTAGTGCTCCAGAAAAGATGGAGAATCCCAGCTCGCCGGGTTAGTTTTCCTATGTCTGCTGAACTTATCTCCCAGCGACGCCGGTAGCTTCTGAACTTTCAGCAAAGACGTGAAGCAAAGCATTAATCAAAATGTAAATGAGCAGATTTTTGGTTTTCTTTTCAATAATAAAACAGTCTGTATTTTGGGAACACCTCTGGTGCATGACTTGTGGCCTCTCACAGAAAAGATGCACCATGCCACTTATTACTAACTCCAACGTCAAACCATCCTTTTAATAGTAAAAAGATTGTGTCTGTTTTGGGCACATTTATTTCTCGACTGCCCCAGAATACTCTGAAAGGCACCTGGCTCTGCATGTCTCACTTCCCCTGGCTGAAACCTGAAGCTGGTTTATTAACTGCAAAGAAAACACATGGGTAAGTACTGTTTTTACTAAAAATACTCACATGTGCTCT
>Ga0181612_177694_pt1 | contig 32813 bp, 17 predicted proteins | sample HoacroProtozoa21_FD_119630 | JGI IMG/M metagenome (GOLD analysis project Ga0181612, IMG submission 119630) | Hoatzin crop microbial communities from Cojedes, Venezuel. Combined Assembly of Gp0051906, Gp0051904, Gp0051908 | reverse complement strand
GCCCTCCCCACCCACCGCCACCCTCTTTCCCTTTAACTTGTTTAGTTTGAAAGATGATATATACACACAGTTTGCTTTGCCAGTCAGCCCGTTTAAGGCCAAGATTAATGCAGTGCATTGGTGCAATCGTGCCGCAGTGGTGCGTGATCGGAATACGAGATGGAATATAGGGGGAAAGGCCAGAAATGTGCCTGTATTCTGAGTTTACACAAGTCTCCTTAGCAACTTGTCTGATTTTCTTCTTTTCTCATGTTGGGGGGGGGTATGTATGTGCATACGCGTGCGGGAGCGTTGTCCCAAATCACCAGTGAATAAAATATTCCCTGAGTTTTTAAATAGCTTCAGTTGATGGTCTTGTTGTTGTTTTTCCTTCTCCTTTTCCTTTTGTTAAATTAGTGGCGTATTTTTTTTTTTTTCCCCTGGAGGGAGGAGGGTAAAGGGGGAGACTCAGAAAGGGGTGGCAGTGCGGCTGGGGGTGGGGGCACTGTAATAGTTTTCATTGTGACTTCTAGAGAGTTGGTTTCTTTCCAGTTGTTCACATCTCAGCATGTGGAATTATTGTGCTTTCTCCTGATTTGCCACAGAATTGGCAGTAGACTGACATTGTTAGTCATTTGAATTGTATTTGGATCTGGGCTGATTTTTTTTGGCGTATTTATTTATTTCAAAACAATTTCTTTATTTTCAAAATATGCACAATATATTTTATAGTCTGTAAAATGGAGGAAGGAGAAAAAAAAAAAAGAGGGTGAGAGGATTGTGGCAAGACTGTCCCCCAAACCGTCCCGTTATTCCCCTCCCCGTACAATTTTTTTTAGTTGCTTACTGAAGAACCCCCCTCCCTCCTCATAGGAGGGAGTGGCCTGTTAGTGATCAAGGTATGTTGGATTTTTTTTTTTTTTGCAGTTTGTGTGTTATTTTATCAATAGCATGGGGCAAGAGAGAGGATGTAGGGTGGGGAGAGCAGGGGAGGAGGTGACAGCGGGTGGAGAGAGAGGAAAGAGTTATCCTCGAAGTACTGTACCTTGAAATAACTCAAGGGAAAATAGTTGCTGCCTCACTTGAGTTGCTTTCAGAATCTTGTTGTGTGCTTTTACTTTTACTTCTATTTTTTTACAGCTTTCCGGGGGGAGGGGGGAGGGGAAAAAAAAAAGAAAAAAAAGAAACTGAGCCAAAAAAATTTTGAAGGCTTGATCTTGGCTTCTATACAAACAGATGTTGCCTGTCATTCCGTTGTTAAGCAGGCAGCAGATTGGAGCAAGCAGCAGCAGTTTAGGGGGAACTGCAGCAGAACTGGAAAGTGGGAGATGTATAGATATATAATTTTTTTTTGTTTGTTCTATACATAATTTTTTTTTTCCTCTGGAATTATCTCTAATTACGACATGTCTATTTTCAATTTTTATTTTTTTTTTTTTTTAAGTGGGCAAAACAAATCCAAAACAAAATGGAAAAGCAGTAGGAACTCTTACCCAAATTTTACCAAAGCAGCTATCTTTTGGGTTGTTTTTGAGAGCTTTTCAGTTTGTTTTTTTTGTTCTTTTTCACATAGGCGAACATGTGTAGGAAAGGGGGTTCTGTTGGAAATGCTTAAGGCATTCTCGGTAAGTGAATGTTTGCAATGAATTAGGTCAGGGATTCTGTTGTTTTTCTTGCTGCTAGCCCTGTTTCTCTTGGGTTTGCCCCGGAGTTTTTGCTGTATGTGGAATTATGAAGGTTGAAGGCCTTTCTGTCTCCTTTCCAAGTTTTAGCAACATTGCAAGAACAAGAATCACGTTGTTTATACAGTAGAAGTTCTAACAAAGCACCGATATGCTCCATATCATGGCTCTTTTGTGTTCTGCATGTGCTTGTGGGTTTAATTCCCTGTGCTTTTTATGCTCGTTTTTTATTTCCCACTTTATTTTTAATTTCTGCTTTCTGGTTTAGTCGTAGTGTGCGTAGGAGCAGAGACAAAGTAGCAAAACATGGGGAGTTTTGAGCCGAAAGAGTTAAAAGTTTCTTGGCACAAGAGCAGCAGTTTAGCAACAGATCAATTCATTTAAATGAAAGAAATCACAGACCAAGCCATCTGATTTTGAAATTTCACATCTTATGCTTCCACTTTAGAACAAAGCTTCTGTTTTTCTTTCCCCCTTATTAATTCATGCTGCTTTTGTTTAAGACTGTTGGTTATCATAGAAACTTTAAGTTGTCTGTAGTCTGTCTCTTTTTCTCTTAAAATTTGAAATATGGGTGTGTATTCATATTCTACTCGTTGCAGGCGGTTCTGCTGTAAAGTCAGCCGTAAACCTCTGCGCGTATAACAGCTGGTGTCAGAGCTGTTTTCACCCTCGGTTATTGTATGTTTGAAACAGCTTCCATTTTCTGGCTTGCAGGCTGCATAAACAGTCAGCCTAAGTACTGTGAAAAATAGGCATCTCCAGCCATTCTGCCTTGTATGCATGTAGGTCTGTCTGCGTGGGTAACTCCAGGAACCGTGTCCGAGTGGGAATTTTCTTTACACAGATATGCAGTGTATGTCCCTCCAACATCTGTATCAAGGAATAGTTCTTCAGACTGACTGTGTGTGTGTCTGAATGCTCTCCCACAGGTGGAAGAGTTATATCATTCTATACTTTATAATGTATATTGAGCATAAGCCACCGTAACGCTTTTAATAGTTAAAGTCTGAGAAGGATCACAAACAACTTTTTGTTGCTATTTGTTCATTTATGTGTATTTGAGCTGTGTACTGGTCCCAGTAGTTTTGTTGCTACATCAAGTAAGATAAAATAAATCAACTCATATACAGAGAATTTTGGGATTTAAAAAAATCGATTCCCGCCTTCCATTTACACAATCTCTTTAAAAAAAAAAAAAAATCAGTTGCTTACGATAAGAGAACGTGTTTGATGAAAGAATTCGCAGCCCCGTACTGAATTTTGATGGAAGCTTTTGCTCCGTGATGCTGAGTCTCTTCACGGTGGCATCGCATCAAAAGAAAGGCCGTGGTGTTTGGGCGTGGGTGAACTCCTATCAGAGGGACGCGGTGAAAGGGTGGGGTGGCAGTCCGTGTGCGAGGGGAATTGTTATGTTAGGCTGCTCCCCAACCTCTGCTGCCCTGCACCCCCTGGAAGCAATCCTCAGTGAGCAACAACAGTCTTAAGCCGCAGAAAGTGGATTTAAGAAATGGGTGGGGGCGGGGAGAAGTATCAACCTCTACCTCTAATGTGACTACGGTAGATCGTAGGTCTGGATGTTTTTATTATTTCCTTCTCTTACACTAGATCCCAACTGCGTTGTAGGAAAATGCCAGGATTCTGAGCGTGAGTCCATCCCCCCCAATATTGGAAATATTTCTGTGGGTGTCGTTGTGGTTACATCACAGCGCGCTCCTTCCTCATCTCCATTCTTGTGCAAAATTCAAATAATTCCCCCCCCCCTCCCCGATAGCAGCTGTGCATGGTTTTTTAAGTCGGTCTTTAACGTTGCGAAAGGAACAATAAAATGAAAGGCAAAACCGGCATCTTAAAACTTGGCAAGTGAAAGCAGCTTGGACTGGCAGCCAAGAATCCTGCTGTGGTGCAAAAAGAATAGCATCCACGAAGCCACCACAATCCGGGGTTTCTCTTCTTTTAACAATCGCATCGGCAGAGAGAAATAATTATTCCTTGTATCAGTGTTAAAAGAGTCAAAAAGCTTAAAATGCTTGCTTGGTGAACCTTCTCAAAAGCAGGTAACGATCCTCCTATTTGATTCTGTTTTATCAAACTTTAATTGGGTAAGAATCTATGTATGATAACTAGTCGGTTTAAGAAGTTGATGCTTGTTACTAACTAGCAGGGAATGCATTTGCTGCTGCAACCTCCACGTTGCTTTATTTTTCTTAATCAGTTTGGTGGTAATAGATTTGGCAAACTTCTTAAATGTTTGTGTTACAAGAAATGTTTTATTTCTACAGATTTAACTCATTGTATGGGGGAGGGCAGGAGTGGATTGATCCGAGGTGTAACATAGAAAATAATCTTCCAAAAAGACATTTAAAAATTGGGATATCAGGAGGGGGGAGTAATTTCTTTCTTGGGACCTTGTCTGTTCGTTTTTATTCTAAAGCTGTAGCCTCTGGGTATGTAAAGGTAGAATCCATTTCTTGAAAATATGCCATGAAAATATCCATAAATATTGTGTCTTCCAGAATATGTTCCATGAAGAGCTGGGCCTAGCAATATGGCAGCACACGTTTGATAAGAAATCTTGTAAAATGCTGCTACTGAGGTAATTTGGTTTCTCATATATTCTCCAGTCAGTATCTTCCTTTTCCTTATAATTTCTTAAAATTATTTGAAGTAACAGAAATCTATTGATACAGGTCTTTAAACCTAAGATAGAGTGTATATGTGTGTGTGTATATATATCTAAAAAAATATGTATTCATTTATAGGCCTAAATAGATTGGGGTTAAAATTGAGGGGAAGGGGTGGGGGAAAAGAATGGGAATTATTTAGTGGTCGTGTTTCTTATTTGTCTTATTTTCATGGCAGAAGTATGAAATGGCTGCAAACAGCTTGTTACTCAGGCACACAATGCATTCCGTAATGATCGATTTTCCTGGACAGGGCATTTATGCTTTGTGGTTTGCAAGAATACCACCCACAGACCAAAACCAATGTTATGTCTTTAGAGACTTTATTTCTAGATGTTTTCCTCTATATTCCTTTGGCTATAAATCTATAAAATGCCAGTCTTACACTGGGTTAATGCTAACAAAAGTGTGTTACTTTTTTGACTGTCCCAGGCTCTAGTACCAAAGCCTCGTTGATCTTGTGATCATTGACATATTATAAAATTAATAGTGGAGCAAAGTATCCTTAGTATAAGGATATGACAATCCTAAATATAAACAATATGATCCTTAATGTACAGGTTGAAACTTTTTATTGGTGATCTGAGCATTCTAGACAAATACAGTGTGAAGATGATTGATTTGTTTGCCTGTTATGGATTTTCTGCCACTGTGTATATGTTCATCAGGTTTTCAAAAGGTACAATAGCTGTATGATTAGTCAATGTAGGGAATGTTCAAAACCCAGATCTTGTATAATGTGTGGCTCTCATTCAGTCTCCCTGAATATATTTGATATAAGTGAAATTCATCTTTAAAAAAGCAGTGCCCATTCAAAAAATAAATCTCTATCTTTCAAAAAACAAAACTGTGTTCATTTGCTGCTGCCTTTATCAGTTCACTGTCTCAAAAAGTGTCCACGAGTTTGTTTTCCAAAATGTATGAAAAGGAGTAGGTTGGCTCCTGAATACTTGTAATTTACAGCATACAGGTGCCACTAAATGGAATCTCTGTGCCACCGAGCTGCTGTTCTCCGGGGCTCACAGGAATGCAGACGTGGTCAATCAGATTTATAGTGGGGACCTGCACGACTGATTTATTTGGCATACGTAGGTGCTTTTCTAGAGATAGCTGCTGCTGCTTGCTCTTTTTCTCTCTTTCCTTTTTTAACAACTGAAGCTATGGTTATGGATCCTAGCACTCGTTCTTCTCTTTTGTTGTGTAAAAGCCAATCAGGTAGCAAGGGAGAAGGAAATGATTGGCCAGAACTGCAGCAGAGATCAGCCTTCGTTTAGGCAACTAAATAAAGGGCATATTTTGTGTGTGGGTCAACACCTAACAGCTGCCCTCCCAAGCACGTGATGGGCTCTTAGAAGGTCTGGCTCTGTTCTGTCTCTGAGAAGAGCTGTGATAATTCAGTATTAAAGAGCAGTTGCTGAAGTGCATTGGGTGCCTGCAACTTCCATTCAGACCAGTCAAAATTGAGGACACGTGTCCTATATACCACAAGGAGGTATGTACAGGCCACCCAAATGTTACATCTTGGTTTCCTTCAAGGACTTCAACTATGCCAGTGGTTAGAAAATGTGATTATGAGCTATTAAGGGCAAAAAAAAAGTCTTAGAACTAGGAAAATCTGGTAAAAATGTAACCTTCGCGTAGTATGTGTACTTCAGTGAGAACATTACTTTTTTCCTATCTCATATGAAAAAATAAAGTACGTCTTTGCCAGCAGACACATGCAAATTAGCTTACCTTCATATAAATACATTAATGTAAAGAATATTAGCATCAAAATAAATATACTCATAAAGAAAATGTCTTATGCAGTATTGCATTATAGCGTGAGAGTGACGTGCAAAAGTCTGACAGAAAACTTCCTTGCCATTGCAAGAAATACTGGTACATGCAGCAGCAATGTTACTGACTGCTAATATTGTGCCTCTTAGAAGGGTCAGAAGAGAATCTGAATTTCAATCTTAGGTTCCCTGAAATAAATGAGCTTTGTAGTTGGAGGGCTTGGGTTATTTTTGGTAGGGTAACATTTGTTATATTCCGTTTGCAGTTCAGTTCCAAAGAAGTGCACAATACGTGTATTTGTGCATGATGTGACTCTGTTCTGTCTGCAGGACCACGTGCTCCCTGACCCAGTGCCTTGACCACAGCACAATTATTGCAGGGCTAGAGCTTTCTGAATGCTGGGTGCTCCTAAATTGCATTTAGGAACCAACATAAAAGCTGTCCTGATTTTTCAAAGATGCTGAATCCCTGCAGTTCCTGTTCTTGGTATGAGTTTTGGGTGCTGAAAAGTTTGGAAAAGCTGGACACTTTTAAGGTAGGTATCGAAGTATAAGCGTAGGAATCTAAATTTAGATGATCAATTTAGATAACCTTTGGACAGATGGTGAAAGTTTAACATCTCGGTTGCTGGATGAACAGGATCTTGTAACCCAGCCCAAGCAATAATTCCAATAAAGGAAAATTGTGTTTTAATTGCATACTTACCAAGCTGGAAAGGTTGAAGTGATTTATTTTAAGAACCTACACAAGAAGTGGGGGAACTTTCTAAAAGCATCCAAAGGGGAAAATTATTTTCTAAGTGTTGACTGTTTCATTTTATAGAGAATAATATTAGCTTGCATTAATTTAGTTTATCTCCTGAAGAAGAGGTAGAAAGTGAAAATTTTGTGACACTTTAGGCAACAATTAATCTCGCAGATTTTGTTCAGCAGTTCTATGTAGAGCTTACAGCCGGACTGATCTTCAGCCTAATGCCCCACCAGTTGCCCACCCAATAAAATTTCATTAATGGGAAACGTTAGTTACGCAGGAAAGAAAGCTTGGAAAATGCAGGGGAAGCAGGGGACGCTTCTTGCTGCAACTTTGGTCTACGACTATTTTTCAAAACTTATTAGAAAAATCCTAAAGAAGTTTTATATTTATCTCTGTCATTTTAGGAAGAAATGCAGTGAGACAGCAGAGAGCTGCAGTTAGGGGAAATTTCTAGATTGGTTAGCAGAGTGAAAGGATTTTTTTTCTTTAAAAATAGGATTAAAATAGAACCCCAGACCAGTAATGACTTCTCTGAAAGTTAAAACAACTCTTACGCAGTTTTTTCTTCTGTCTATTTTAACCAGGCTGCCAGAATGGAAACACGACAACTTTTTGCAGGGTGGGGGTATGCATGTGTATTGCAACTCTGTCTACATACAACAACTTTGCTGTTTGATAATTTGCTACACTGTTAGCGATATACCTCCGATGTTAGCTGTTAGTTCTTCGGTACTGTGTAATCATCAGTAATTCCGTCCAGCAAAGTACTTATGAGAAAGAAACACAGGTCTGCTTTATCTTGTTTATTTTAAAATTTGTTTTATTCTGCTGATTTTTTTCTTCAAAGAGTTACGTGGGAGTGAAGGAAACTGTAGCAACAGAGCTAATGTTATAGCAAAGTCAATAAGCAACTCTCCCCCCCATCCTCTGAAGGAGGGATTTTAGGGTGCTGAGGAGAATGGAGGCTGCTACTTCCGAACAGCTCTGAAATTTCATTTGCAGAAATGTTTTTCCTCTTTAAAAACAAAAACAAAACCCAAACCTAGCAAATTACAGAAGAGATTCCTGCCTGTTGCCACAAACCCGTAGATCCGAACTTGTGGTCATACTCCACACAAGCTTGTATCTATAGGTATGTGTCTGTCTGGCAAGTGCACAGAGTGTTGTGTTTATGCATTCAAACTGACCATGTTCAACTTTGCTGTTTGTGTCTTTCCTCTAATGTGTTCTTCCATCCTCCCTTCTTTTTTCTTAAAGAAATACAAAATTAAAGCTGAAAATGTTGTTCTGTAATTAGCGTATCAGTTTTCATCTTTGGTTAGTGTGAAAATACACTCATGCAAACCAGCAACTCATTTGTGCCTGAGTAAAATGGGACGGGGGAGTTACTTGACATCAGACTGAAGATGTTAAATCTCAGATACATTATGCATAGGTCTGGCTATGGGACGTGGGAGGGAGTCTTCTTGGGCTGTTTAATTCTGAGGTTGCTGGGAAGCAGATAAAGTTGTTTCATTTATAAAGCGATGTGGATCCATTCTTTCTTTGCTGAGTGGTGGCAATTTGTTTGTGAGAGGAACAGACACTTCTGTTCGCCTTTGTATCAAGTAATTTGGAGTCACTGGATCTGCTGCAGGCTCGCAGCTCTGTAACAGAGGAGGGTATTGGCCTTCCAACTCCTATTCTCTCTCAAAAATTAGTTTATTGTAGAACTCCATTCCTTCCAATTTCATGGTATTTATGTCTTTTAAAATAGTTTTTAAGGGAAAATAATCATACTGTAAACTCCAAAAAACCCTGGTAGAGCAGGGAAAAACTGCACCATGTAAGCAGGCAGTATAAAACCTGCTGCGTAAAACTAACATTTTTAAGTTGTGAAAGTGGAACAATTGTTTTTGAAGAAGTCATTTTTTTAAACACCAGTATATAGATTCTATATAAAAATAATTAGGCTATAAACTCAAAATAAAGTCTGACTATTTCTTTCCAGCAGCTTTCACTGTTAATTCTACCAAAGATTTGGTCTGCATTTCCGCTTTTGAATTTCTCTGTTTTTGAACTTGGCTGGTTTGACACACACTGCTGCAGTCCAAAAAAGTTTTTTTCTCCCTTGCTGAATTTCCAGGGTTTTCTATGTGTTTTCTATTTACTATAGAAGCTTAAAACAATGTCAGAGAGGCTTCTGCTAATAAAATTTTAGTTTAACTACTCTTCTTTCTCCCTGTGAACTGAAACTAGCTTTTAAAAAGAAAACAAAATGCAAGATTTGGCATTTTATGTGACCATGCATTTGGAAATGGGAACCGGCAGTCAATGTTCCACTCCCGCACGTATAGGGAATTAAGGTATAAAAGCTGCACTGCAGTAGATGTGTGATTCCCAGAAGAACTTTTGCTGCTGGGCTGTCTCTGTAGTGCAATGCGGGTGTTTTTCAGGTGCCACAGCGGCGAACGAACGCTGGGCATCACCGTTCTTGTCTCAGTTATGTAGACATGAAAAGCCTTTGACACGTGTAACAAGTAATGTTTTGACTCTTCAAAAACCAGACAGTAAGAGGCAACAGAGGAGGGGGAAGGATAAATCTCTTTCAGGCAAGGGTCCTGCAAGGCCACCTTGGAGCCTAGGTGTGGGATACTACCCAGAATATGGACCTTGAGTCAAGGTCTCCTTTGGGACATGGTGCTGGTTCCTGCCTCCGCTTTGGCTTTACTAGTGGACATTGTTTTATCCATAGTGGAATCAGTAGGGTGTCATCATGGGCTGTGGCAGAAGCAGGATGAGATTGCATCTAGTTGTGACAGTGAAAATTGTTTTTCCCAGAGGGGCTGTTAATATTCTGTGTTGGTCTTTGGTTTTTTGTTGTTTTTTGTTGTGTTTTTTTTTTAAATGCTATGAATATTCACTGCATTCGATTCCTATGTTTATGGCTATAAAGGAAGTATTGGCTCATTTAGTCTAACCTCCAAAGAGAAATGCGCTGGACAAACCCAGTTCCCAATATAATATGTGTTTCTGCATGGTGGTCTCTTCTCTGTAAAGCCTTTTGGAGACGTCAGGCTTCTGGCAGAAAATGCTGAGAACAGCCTGGAATTTGTCATGGATGTTTCTAGAGGCTGGCACTTCAGGTGACATTGCTTTGAGAGTGCCAGAAGCCTATGGCAGGGAGATTGGGCAGATGTGTCGCAAAATGAGATACCACAGTTGGGTTTGAAGGCATATTTTTGGATTAGAAAATCAATATTGGAATCAAAGAAGAAGAAGGAGGAAACATTTTTTTTTAAATATTTTAAGGTAGTTTCTCACTATGTTGGGACCTGCTTATCAGTAGCCAACATTTTTTTTTCCCTCTTGGTGAGAGACTTGATCTAAACATGGCTGGATGCTTAGGAAGCAAACTTTAGAACCGTGCCATCAGAAATGGGGCTAAGGTGCAGGCCTTGTGCTGCTGTGAAGAGAACTGTCACGTTATATTCTGAGATGAAGCATGTTTTCTGGTTGCTTCTGGTTTTCTGATGCTTGGCAAAGAAAAAGGGTAGCTGTGCCACTGCGTGGGCATGCGTCAGCTCCGCCTGACATGAGCCTGGAGACGCTGTGGCCTCTGCTTTACGGGACAGGGTAAACATGCCCAAGGAAGCCTCCTGAACGCTGTTGTCTTCTGCAGCAAGAGATGCGGCAGCGTGGCTGCTGAGAGGATGCCAGCGTGGGCATGGGTAGAGTCAGCTCTTCTGTCAGCCATACCAGCACAGCTTCTCTGAGCGCAGCAGAGCCACCGTTTCTGCCATGGTGCTACATGTAATTTGGGTCTTTGTACCGAAGTGCTCTCTCACTGTACCTGTTTGCTTGATGTTGCTAAGGCTGCGCTCTGTGAGCCAAAGTTAGTGCTTGGGATGGCCTGGCTCCAACTTCTGCCTTCCTGCCACTAGCTCATGCGCTTTTCCCCTTTCCTCCTTCTCCTCTTAAGTTTTACTAAATTTTAAATTTTATTTTAGTTTGTTCCTCATTAAACTACCCCCTGTTCTTTATAACCTCCAATATTCTCCCCTGCCCCTATGTTTTTCAGCTCAGGCTTTTGAACTGTAATGTCTTTTCAGCATTACTTTGTATTTCTTTTCTGTTGGTTGTATTTCACTGCACTTCATTAAATTTTAGACTGAAACTGGAGTCTGACATAATGATGTGAAGAACCTTGAAACGTGTCTTCCCTTTAGGATGGAAATAACTAATTGGAGTCCATGGAGCTTCTACCTGTACATTTCTTATGAGTATTTTTCCTCACTTTGTTGATAAGGAGCTTACATTTATGCAGCAGCTTTGATCCAAGTGCCATACAGAGTGCACAGAGATCTCTTCATCTGTCACTGAGGCACAGCAACTGCATAACAGTGCACAGACGCGCTGGAAAATTGCTAAGGGCAGGAAGTACTGAATACTTCACCCAGTTTGATGTTGCAGGGGAACTTAAAGAAATAGAAGGCAGTTACTGTAGCTGGAAACAAACCAGAGCACCTGCATGTAGAAAGCACCAGGAAGGCTATGGGGACATGAAAAAGTCTCAATATCCTCTGCAAAAATTGGTACCTTAATTAAGCAGTCCTTTTCTCTAGCAATAGGCAGAGTCATTGCTTTAGTATCTCCCAAGAGGGAAAAAAATGCCTCCTGTGGAACGAAGTGGCTGTATGTGCATCTGGGGAGGCTTTACTGCAATTCGTTTGGCCAGAATTGCAGCTTAAACCAGAAGCAGTAGTTCTTGTCTGAAGAAGCAAACCACAGCTTTTCCAAAGCAAACTCCTCTGTTTTCAGATTTGGTAAATCATGTCTTTTTCCCTCAAAATAACACCACCATTTCCGATTTCTGTTACTGACATCTTTCACTGAAAGCACCTGTAAGGTCCCTTGCAGACAAGCATGTTGTGCAGTATCCACTGGGGTATGAAAATTATTACATTTGTGTGCTCCACCTTTTCCCAGTCTCGTCTGGCGTGGAGCACAGTGAGCCCTTGTCAGCAGAGGAGCACACAATAGCATTTGGGTAATTAGAATAACCATATGCAGTGGCAAATGGGATTCATGATAAGCAGAATGTAATTGTGTACCCTGGAATTTGAACCATATCCAAATACTCTTATTCAGATAATCAAATCTGGTTAAACTCTTAAAAGGCAGATAAATAACTATTTCAGTAATCTGATTTTTTTTTTCTCTTTGTTTATTTGCTTTTAATCAGTAAGGGAGTAAATAAGGAGAGGATGTTCTTTGGGGAGGAATCCAAAACTAAGACACCTGCCCTTGACCCAGGAAGTCTCCATAGCTTAGGAGCATTACATAAGTAGCATTAGCCACAGCCATCTGAAGGAGGAGAGGAGATGTGCTCCAGCTGGACTGCAGAGCCTTTGCTTGTAGGTGTGCAGTATCATGATCAAGTGCATCCTCACCATGCCACCCTGGAAGTGGCACCAGCTTTTGGTACAGCTTCCTGGCAATCACCTATGAGTTCCTTTACTTTCCAGTGTGGATGTGAAACCAGCCTTGGCTCTGGGTCCTTATCGTGTTAGGCAGAATCTGGAACAAGAGCATTCATCCTGAGCTCCCTGAGCTTCACACCGAAAGCATAGGGCACTGCTCAGTCACAGAGCAGGCCTGGGCTAAGCGAAAAAAAAATAGGTTTTGGGGTCATTTAGAGTCATCAGCCTTGTAGCCCTTGCTAGCTTGTGCCCACCAGCATCCCTGATCCGCCCTTAGACCCAGCGCAGCGTGCCTCTGCCATGTGCTGTCTAACCCGGAGCTGCTGCTGCACTCCAGCTGCTGACAAAAAGCTACATATGGTTCAGCAGTGAGAGTGTGGCTACCCTTCCCCTAGAAAGCACCAGATATTGAAATGTAATATTGAGTAAATCTTCAGATTGCTGTAACTCTTGCTAAAAGTTGAGGCAGAGACCATTTTTGTAATGTGTTGAAAAATTTTGGATAGCTTTCAAAACATGTGCTTGCTCTGGATTTCAGCTGAGCCCAGATGAGACTTCTTTCCTTATTTTGCAGACTCTTGAAGTTCCAGCCCTGTTTAGCATGTCTGCCAGACTTCTAGGAGAGCTCTCTGAGCTAGAGTAAACCTTTGAACCTCTTGAGGTTCCTCATCACAACCAAGTTCTAATAACAAAGTTTCATCAAGTAAAGCTGAATGGGTGAGATGACCAGGCAGAATCGCGTCAGCATTTCCGTTGTAAAATCTCTTCTGTCTGAGGTTTATGAAAGTCGGCTGTAAAACAGATCACTCCAGGCTGAAATTTAGCAAACAAGATTTCAGACCTCAAACTGAAACAATGTCATTTGTGGGTTTTGGTATATATTTTTTTCTCAATTACTTAAGGAAATGTGTTTGCTTCATGAGTATTTTCTGCCTTCCACCCCCTCCTTGGCTAGCCCTGCAATAGCCTGCCTGGTATCTGAAAGTGAAGGTGGGTTCTTCCTTCTTCTACATCATTCACATCCATAAAGATTCAGAGCCAAATCTCAGCTGATGATTTTGCTGATGATAACAAAATAGAATTCGGCTTTCTTGAAGACATCTGTACTGAATTTACATTGCTGGTATCCTTACTGTATTGTTTGTATCTGTAAAGTCTATAGGGGTGGTCCGGAAATGCACACAAAGCGTGGTATAGCTGTGAGGGATTGATACGTGAGGCACTGTGTTCTGTATCACTGTTTGGGAATATTCTACACTGAAATCCTTTTCTGTGGACCGTGGCTAAGTCGCTACTTGGCATTGAGGTGTGTTTTAAAAGAATGGAGTATTTCAGCCATTCAATCCTCAAAAATCAGTTCTGGATTTGAGTTCTCTCCTTATTCTTGGGGAAAAAGAATAAAAAATTCAGGTTCATGTAGTGTAGAGTAGGGGAAGCAGGTTTATGAATTCTTCTCTCACCTGAAGTCCATGAAGGGAACAGGCAGTGAAATGAGTGGTGCTTCTGCATGACTTCCTAGTCCAGACTAAAACTTGCACCTTGATCTAATGCCTTCTGAGGTCAGTGGCATGGGCCATTGTTAACTGCAGAGACAGAAACCCTGAATCTGTCCAGGAAGAACTGCTACAATGACACTTCCTCTCCATTTGAAAATAAGTATTCACTGAACATTAATTCTGTCGGTGAGAAAGCAGCAGTCTTTTTCACATTTACTTCAGCTACTGTATTTCAGCAGTCAGGGGGTGGCACCAAGTAAGACGACACAATTTTTGGATTACACTCTTGCTTTAAAATGAAACTAGCTGGGCTGGGACAGAGATTTCCTTTTGTCCACAGAAGTGTGAAATCATTTCTGTGATGCTGAAAAAGCAAGAGGCCTGAAGGGGTTCACGAACAATAGGAGCTGGGGCACATGAACTTATATAGGAACGCACAGCTCTACATGCCGTGCGGTTCTCCCTACCACAATATTTAATAGGAACTTTTATGACATCGATACGTGTTGTAATTGAACATTGTCATTAGATTACATATTTACCCTAATTACATAATTAGGTATGATTGTGCTAATTGGGTAAAGACATAATTGACTAAAATCGCCAGAAAACAAACATGGGGATTCATGCCACCAAAAGAAAGTGTCTGAGTAGACACTAGTGCTGTGAATCTCTCTTGTGCTCCTCCCAAAAGAAGAATGTTTATGGAACATTAGTACTTACTGAAGAGCCAGGCATTGACAGATGTTGTGAAGGTGCAGAAGTAGTGGTAATTAGATGACTTTTTTTTTTAATATTTGATCTCAATTCCTAAACTGCATGCTTCATGTCAGTAATAGCAGCAGATATTCTAATTGACAGAATGACTAGATGTGTGACACTTTTTGCTGCTTGAAATTACAGTTCCTCTGGGATGCAAATCATCATCTGTCCAAGCTTCATCTGAGCTTAAAACAGCGGGAACAAAATACCTGTAATTCTGAAGCCAAGCTCTCACAAATGGGGAAAACTTGCCAGGATAATCTGTGCAGCAGGCTGTGGGGGTGTCTAAAAAATTGACCAGAGGATGAGTTAGATGTCTGACCCTGGGACAGAAACCACTTTAGTGTTTAGAAAATACTTTGTCTTAAAGTCTCTTTGTATGGGTCTGTAAAGCAGGCATAGGTTGCATGCAGGTCCACAAAAAGACTTGCTTATTACTATCACATTTGTGCCGCAAGACATTGGCATATGTGGGAACTTGAATGAGAATATTTTCTCCGTGAGGACCTTCTCCTGGCAGTTCTTGCTTGGACACTGCCATGGCACCTTGGAGCAGGTTGTGGTACTTGCAGTGGAAGCAAGTGTGCCAAGCGGGGCACAGCTCCCCGGCTCAATATAGTGACGGGGGAGGGAGCGAGAATGCTTTTTGAACAAGTGCCAGCACAGAGCTGACAGCTCAAGGATTTGTAAATGCAGTGATGAAGAGGAAGCTGGAGTTGCGATGGAAGAACAGCAAGGAGAGGTGGCGAGTCATGAACAAAACAGTCACAGTGGCATTTGCCAACCTGAGAAAAATATAGGTTATTTAGTTGCAAGTTGGGAGTAAGGAATTTTTTCATAAGGAGTTTTCTATGGTAATGTATCTGTGAAAGGACCCTTACTCGGTTGAGGATACAAATGAAACAAAACACTTTTTCTCCACCTTCTATTTTAGAGCAAATTATTGGAGAGTTTTTTGCTCAGCACTGCTTATAACTAACTGATCTGCAAAGTATGCCTGTGTTAGTCTCAATGCAATGGTGGCGTTAACAGTACTTTCCTTAATTGATCAGATATAGATAATTTTTAAAATATTTTGAATTATGTACTATCTAACATTCATTACAAGGTTGAGATAAGGGAAGACACCTGCAAGGATAAATTGTAGAAAAAATGAGTAGCCTAGCTAAGTGATACTGAAATGGTTTAGTTTATATCTGCAGAATATGAAATAGGACATTTTCAAAAGCCTGAAGGGGAGTTATGCCTCCTATGGTACATAGAAGTTTGGTGGGGTTGGAGATCTTCCATCACACTAAGTGAGCACACAGGTTCATGGGTTTCCATAGAGCTACATTAGTTACATCATTGCATTTTACGTCAGAGGACAGATGTTCAGTGCACAAAAATGATGATGTTGCATCAAGGAATTGGGATGGTTTCAGGATGCTTTTAGAAAGCAATAAAGCTCCTTGTCAGAGTATAGGGCCAAAGAACCATGGTTTCCTTACCCAAATTTGTGGTTGGATCACTATTCTAACTAACAAAATGGTGAACAGTGAGTCTACCGTTAGGGTACTGTACTATGCTGTTAACTAAAATAATATGTTGTATTTCCACAGAGCCTATCGGGTCAAAGTAAACTTTACCGAATATGGACTCACTAGAAATAACACTGATACTATCAACATCACGCACATTTAGACCTTACAGAAAGATTTTTTTTTTTACAAATATTGTTCTGCAGTTGCAAGCTGGATTCTGAAGAGTGGTATTATTTCTCACCTTCCTCCTTTATTTCTAGTCAGGCTTGGAAGGTAAAGGTAGAGCACTGGCTTTTTCATAATCAGCAATTCTACTTTATCCTAAGAAAACAGAAACAGCCAAGATACCATCTATTCAGCACAGCTTAGCGTTCATTCGTAGCGTTTGATTCCCTTGTAATCCCCTTCCAGCACAGAGCTGCTGTGCCTGAGGATGCATTCACGTGAGGGGCAGGATCTCAGAACTGATTCAGTTCCACTGTCTGCACTAGCATATTTTAAGATGCTAATCCCAGTTTGTAAACCATAATAAATAGGCAGCATACTGCTTTAAGTAATACCTTGGTGGGTAATGGGAATGAGTCACAATGATAACATCATGGTTGTTTGACTGTGAACTGATACCAGTTAAAAATGTAATGTGTTCCTTGTTAAGGGAACACCATCTTATTCTGCTGAGAGAGGCTCCGTGTTGCATTTCTAAAATCATTAATCTTAACAAGGGATTGATGCAAAGGCAAAATTTACTTAAAACTTTTTGCCCTTTTTGCAGTTCTTCTCCTAATCCCACTTCTGAAATCCTTTGAACATTCAGGAGCCAAGGTACATGTTCCAAGGTCAACGTTGTATGTGTTCAAAAAGGAGAAGACGTGTTAGGACGAATTTCATCCTAAGCCTTCACTAAGTGCTTTAAAAAATGTATGTGTATGTTCTATGCCGTAGTGCAGATGCAACTGCTGTGGAGGGGGGGAAGTGTTTTCTTGGCTAGGGACAAAATTCCTTCTCGTGTGAGAAGTGACCGTGATCTTGTCTATATCTGGCAGTAATAACCATGGGTTACTGTATCTTATCTAACGTATGCAGTGTGGGGAGCTGCATTTGGTTTTGGTGTCTTTTTACCAGCAAAGCATTTATTACTTCTAAATTAGTGCACTGAGAATTTTGAGGACTTTTTTTAACTAGAAACCTTGACATTATGTCGGCTATGAAGTGGTGGGTAGCTTTCAGCATTTTTGACTGCATGCATCCAGGTTGAGGTAGTAGGTTGTATAGTTTAGAATTACACCAAGGGAGATAACTGTACAACCTCCTAGCTTTCCTTGGGTCTTGCACAGAACGGCGTGATGAGCGACCATAATTCCTCAGCAATGTTTGCTCTGGACACATGGAACAGGAAAGAGCAGGTAAGATGAGCTGGAAAACCTTTTATTCTGCCTCTCTAGAACTTCAGAAATGTTCATTTTCTTGGCATTTTTTACCTACTGGTGCTATATTATTGATTTTTTAGCAATTTCAGTGGACTAGTAATGCTTGTCTTCCTTTATTAGCATTCGAGCAGCGCAATGTGTAACATTCCTAAAAAGCACCATGGCAACATATCAGTGTTATTGCCTTCGCTGTCGGCAAGCAGAAGTCTCCACAGGTAACAAGAAAATCATCCTGTATTCTATCTGTTACTGAGATGTGTAAGCAGGTTTCGCTTTCCGTTAGTCTTTGAGTGGTTCAGTTAGTTCTACGCTAGGAGTTAAAGAAGGCTGTGCCCTGTAGCAGTATGAGACCTGGCACACTCATTGTCTCTCAGGAAGCGTAGGAGGCTGGTGCTGATGCTTCCATATAAAGCCTGTAAGGGTTTTTTTGAAAGTACCTAAATCTACACAGTCCTCAGGAGAGCTGTTCTTAGGGAATATCCAGTAGTGATTACAATCAGCTAAAATGGTGATTCTTAGGGTTTTTTTTTCACTCGGCTTGTACAGTTCCATAAGGTGTTTCAAAGGCTGCTGCTTCCGGACACATCCAAGGGAGGTGGTTTGGTTCTTCCTCTTAGCAGTTTGGATTAGGGGGCTGTGGAGCTACCCCAAATTTTGTAGAGGAGCTGTGCAAGGAATGGACACATGATAAGCCTGCAGTCCTGGGCAAAAGACCACGGTTCTGATGTATTTTACGTGTCTAAAATGTAGGGAATATATCTAATATGCCTAGCTGCTGTTGCAATCTACAGTTTTATTTGCCTGACTGTTTGAGGCCCAGAAAAACCCTCTGAAACTCTGGTGTTTGTCTAGTAAAGTTTAAACACAAGAGTGAAGATCTTCATGTTGGCAGCATTCAGGGTTCAGGTCTGCTGGCAGCCTGGATAGAGATGGTGGCCCTAATGCTTCATCAGCGTCCAGAACATGAGCTATGATGCATCTTTTGACTAAATATATGACTAATCCTGACAAGAGTTTTTTGAGTTCCCGGAAATAAAGAGAGACGGTTTGCTAGTGGGAAACTTTCTATGTTAGCAAATAAAAATAAGGGGCAGGCACAGGGCAGATTTCATTAGTCTAATCTAAAAGTGTGAAAATGATAACAATAGTTCAAGGTATCTAAATAACCCAGAAAAATGTTTTTCTGGTAGAATGGCACTTAAAGACCTTAATATCTGCAAATTTGTGTTTACTGAATGCGAAGAGAAGCTGTTGGTTTCTTGAGTGTTTCCCAGTGCTCAATTATTAGCTGTTCGAAGAGTGGATTAGTAGGATTTCATTTCCTCTTGTTTTCAAAGAGGTTATAGATATGACTACCATGGCTTATAACTCTGTAGTTCCTTAGGACATGGCAAATATTGGGGCTAACACCACGCTGCTTCTGGGTTCCATGAAGGAACATGCATTAAACACATGGAGGTAGTTAAAAAAGAGGAATCTTTTTGGCACATTTTAGGCAGTACCTTATTCCCCCCCAAATCTTTTTGCAGATGGCAGTGAAAATTTGCAGCTGGAATTCCACAAGCTATGTTGACTCACATCTAATGCAGAGCTGTTCCATAAGGGCTGGGTTTTTTTACCCATTTGGTACTTCTCAAGGAATAGCTTTATGAATGGGTGGTAAGAACTCCTAAATAAGAATGGTCTCTTTTCTTTTTTTGGTGTTAGCATTTTAGATCTGCTTTGCACAGGTGTAAGGGAACTTCATAATGTTCAAAGATAGTGGTTATTTATACTAACACACGCATTTGTGGCTATCAAACTGAACTTTATGTGAAGTATGTTATTCGTATGATATGTAAATCAAATGATCTATCTTGCTCCAAAGAACAACTAATAACTGAAAAGGAGACTGGTCAATAAACATAATTCAATGTGCATATTTTTCTTCTGAACAAAATAGCATTCCAGCTCTCCCCCTGATGAGAGGAATGTATTGTCAATTAATTAGACTTCCATCATATGTCCTCGGATGCCCTTCTATCGTATGCCTTCCATATGTCCTTATGTCATATGCCTTCCATATGCCCTCTATGTAATTAAGCTTCTATCATATGGCTTCTATCATATGCCATTTAAATAGATTTCCAGGAGAATATGGCAGTGTTACAATTATGGACCTTTTGCATTGAGTAAGGGAACAACGCAAAAGCTGTAGATTAAAAGAGGAGGAAGCAAAAGGAAGGTGGCTCGACCTGAACAATTCCTTTAATTGCCGGTTTTGTTTCTCTCAGCTTGGGCAATGAACAGACAACAGCATCCTGATTTCCTTGTTTTCCATTACTCTTCCATTCCCAGTTTTTTTTCAGTTAAGCCTGTGAATAGCTGGAGAGATAGTAACTGGTTTTTAGAGAACATTTCCACTGGAATGTAAAATGAAAAAGGAACAATCCACCTCCCAGAAAATTGTTTGTCCTACAAAAATGAACTGTAAACTTTGATCTTGTTTTTGTCCCTTAAAGTCTGTAACATAAAGTGAAGTACTAGAAATATCGTGGTGAGAGAATTAATGAAAATGAGGTGGCGCACTTCACTTAGGCACACATCCCTGTTCTCCCTTATGGACAGTGGGTGCAGATAGTATTGTGCTTTTCTTGGCATGGTGATTGCTTGGTAGGTAGTGTCCTGTTGTACAAGAATATGTAGTGAAATGGATTCCAAGTTTATTGTGACTTGTTAAGGATAAAGACTTAAAATAGGCACTGATGCTTATATACGTAATGAAGAAAACAGCAAGCATCTGAGGAGTTACGAAGTCTTGGAATGTTTTCCAATGAAAACACAGCTAGTGTGCTCATTTGCCTTATGTACATTTGTGTATCTGTGCCTTCTTTCTTCCCAACGATTTCTGAGATGATTTTCTAATCTAACTCAGATTTGGTAGAGGAGCAGTGACTTCCAAGACTATTCTGCTCCAGCAAACTTTACAGAAATCACAGCCGTATATCCAGCAGTTAGGAAGAAGCTTGAACTGACAAAAAGAAGGTAAAATAGTCATGTGTGCTGAAGTGTCCAGACTGAAATGGAGAGCAGTGTGTAGCATAAGCCAGTTTACCTGGATTAACTGGATTGAATGAAACAATGAGAGCAGTTCAAACAGATTCCCAGTAACCAGCGTGTCCCTGAAGACTTTGTACTCTAGTTGCTAGAGCATGCTAAAACCCATACCCTCATGACTTCACTGCTATTTTTATATGCTCTGCCTAGATTAAGCTAGAATTTACCAGACAATGGTAAATTGCTGCGTAGGCATGCTGCTAGCCACTATTTCTAATATAGATGCATTCCTGAAAGATAGGTGACAGGTCTTATTTTGGCCTGATCTTTTTATTTTCAACCCAATTCTCATTTAAAACAAACACACACATACACACACAAAAGTAACCAGTCCATCTGGAAACTGTAGGTCATTAGGGAAGTTATTTTGAAAAATTCATGTTGTGGTCCTGCACCATCAGGAGTTTGCTGGTGCCACAGTCGTATACTGGATACTAAGGGAAGCCTTTAAGCCTCTTGTAGTATACCACTGAAATTCTCTGTCAAGAATAGCTACGAAAGTGTTGTATTCAGAAATACTGTTTTTTCTGGTTTACTAAGCAACAAGAAAATACTTGCAATAGTGCACCATTGCAAGTTTTCTTTTGCTTCTGTGTTTTCACATGGCTGTGATACTTGTGAAAGATGGCAGCCTAACAGTCCTGAGGAAGGAGGAGCTCTGCTTATCCACAAAATTGGTGCTTGATTGCTTGTGACCCCGTAAGCATCTTCTGATCGTTCTGTTGTGCTGCCTCACAGCTCTCTTCAGAGAGGGCCAACCTGTGAGAAACAGTGAGAAAGCAGAGGCAAGGACTGCTTCCTGGGACCTGAATGCTGTTCCTTTGGAAAGGAAGCTGAAACTCAGAGACTTCCACCGTCAGAGGGATTTTGTTTTCCTTTGCTTTTTTAGACAATGCATTTCATCTATTTCCACACCTAGCTGAAACTGTGCTGCAACACTTCTGCTGCTAAATCAGATGCATTAAGTACAGTCAAATTTATACATAAAAGTTTTGTAAGAACTGGGATGAAATAGAATGGAATGCCAGAATGACTCATTGTTTAATGAATAAGGCCCTAAGTGTTCTATTGATGCCATTTATAAATCTGTATAAAATGTATAGAATTCATGTCATAACTCGAATTCCAAGCACAGCAACCTTGTGAGCTAAATTATGATGATGATAGGGTACCGCACAAATTAATATGAATTCTAACACACTTCTGCTTGAAAGCTGCTCAGACAGTTAAAAATAAGACAATTTCATTACGCGGATTCAAAGCCCAGACCTCAGTAATGCTGCTACTCTCTCCTTTTGAAATTGTAAATTACTGAAGAGGGAAATTCTTTTTGTGTGTGTTAGAGTAAAAAGGTATAACCTATAAGGGAAACACGTCCTTTCAATTAGATGTAAATATCAATTATAATGCACAGTGCAACTGGAAAATAAAAGAATGAGCTGATATAGACTGGCTCAGTATTTGGAACTCTTCCACTTGAAATGAGGAGTCTGGGGCCAGAGCAGAGATCTGAACACACATCTCTCTTTGTCTGACTTTTTCCTTCTCATTCTTACTTTCCCCTTTTCATAGCTTGGTGGCTTAGATAGGAAACCAGGTGGAGTCCAACATTTCCAGCATGAGGTTTTGAGATAAGTTCTATGTCCATTCAGACTTCAGTCAAAGGCAAACTCTTGTATGTGTGGAGCTGGGCTACCAGGATTTAACGTTGCAATAAAAGCATCCAGTCTAAACTGGAACAGAAAGGAAATCTGACATTTGGAAATTTCCCATAGCAGAGGAAGATCCGAAATATTTTATCTGGGAAAGCCCTCCAACCTTTTTCTTTCTTTTTTAAACAAGACAAAATTTCTAGTTGCCCTGACTCCACGGATGCTCCAGGCAGTCCCAGTTGCATATATTTAGATTTATATATTCAAAATATGAAATTTATTCTCCCTGAGCAAATAATTTTTTACATGCAATAGGGTGAAATTAGCTTCTTTGTGCAATGTCATGGCCCTGTTTTCTTGGTTAAAGAAGTTCAAGAATCAGGTTTCTGGGGCAGATATGGAAAGAAATTGAAATTCTGCATTCCGTGTAATACGCAGCGGCTTCTCCTTACCACCACCTCTCACCGCTTCCTTCTCAAATTCGTAGAAAACAGCTTCCACTCCAGTTAGATGATCCAAGATTGTCTGAGGTGTACTGTAAATGATGTACCACTGGCTAGAAATATTCCAAGCAATTATTTTCCTAAAAGCCGGAGGGGCTGCTGCTAAGGCTGAAGCCACTTACCTATGGGGAAGGAGATTCCAGCCCACAGGCAGGGGCCTTACCGGGAGCTGCAGGATCCCTGCTGCAGCTGCTCCCTGACTTCTGCCTGCCCCCTCTCACCTACAACTACTTTTTCTTTTTTTAGGAAAAAACCCACCACGCTCAAGACCGCTTCTAAGAGTACTGTTTAACAGCAGTGGAGGTATAACCAAGATAGACTCCTTGATTTCTGTTTTCCATCTACGTTCTTGTAGGTTCCCACGTTCAGGTAGCCAAACCACGGCATCGTGCCACAGAGGAGCAGATGTTGTGGTGCAGGGTTCTCCCTTGCCCATCTCGGGTTGTTGAGGATAAGTCCGCTTCAAGTGTGAGTCACCCTGCTGCCATTTTCCCTTCCACCCTTTGCCAAGGTCTGATGACAAGATTGTGATTTCTCTAGGCTTGTCTTTGTTACAGGTGTGACACACAGCTCACAGGGTTCCATTATGGCTTTCATAATGTAGTAACAAAATGTCAGGATCAAGTCATTCATAATTAACAGTGACGTGTAAATGTCATGTCTAACAATTGTAGTGTAAGAGTATTTTTGTGAATGGGCCATTTTTTATACGTGCAACTGTCAATGTCCAAAAAAGCCATAACCAGCCAGGGAAATGGGCAGTAAAGACAGATTTTTTGTTTTTCTTTTGTTTACTCCTCACTGAATGCTTGATACGCAACTAGACCTTGTTGCCTGTTGTTCCTAGATCCAGCACAGATACAGATCTCAAGCCGCGAGTGGAGCTTTTACAAATGGAACTTGATTCTATTACAGATGTGGAGTGGATAAACCCCTGCACAATACGGATGTGAAATTCCTATGAGCACTGTCTGTATTTTTGGGACCAAAGTCAGTAAGGCTTGCAGCTTAGGACCTGTACTACCAAATCTGAGGAGAGGTAGAGTGGCTCAAAAAGGTGCCAGCAAAAATGGTCCCAAGGAGGGAGGTGTCTGATATTGATGTACTGGAACCATTCCCATTAGAAGGGAAAAACAAATTGACATTACAATGAAAAGAAAAGAAAGAATAAGGAGGTAGACTGAGAAATTCTCGTAGTTTCACAAAGTGAATACAAGGAGATGTGCAGTGAAATTAAATGGTGACAAATTGAAAATGTTTTAAAAAGCAATTCTTTTCTACCAGTATTTAATTAAGAAATGAACTAATTTCTTTTAGAAGTTAATGGGAAGTTTGCAAGTCTAGAAAGATTAGATACTTATGCTTTTAATAACCATACATAGAATTCTGGTATTTCATTATAATAACTTTAGAACTGAGTTTAGACTTCATGTTTCAAGGTTTAGGATGAAGTACAGCAGTTCAAGAACAGGGGAGAGCCAGTGGGAAGAACAGCCCGTGGTTGTCCAAAGCCGCTAATACTTGTCACTGTTGGAGAAGGCATGTTAGAGAGGTCTGGATTCTGACCCAGTCTGTAGCTGTCTCCTGCAAAGGGTTAAGCATATAGTTTGCCGCTGACAAATAAAAGTGAAGGGCTGATAGAAGTTTGGCCTTCACTTGGGCTTTCATATTGAATAACTGCATGGAATATAGCAGTATTAGTAATAATTATTCAACAGCATGGTCCGCCTCCAGTTCCTTACAGTTACCGTGGGAAGGATTGCATGACCACTGTCCAGAAATGAAAGCAGAGGAAGGCAAATGACTTATCCAAGGCCAGGTAGCATATCATTGGAAGGTCTGTGTGCAAAAGCCAGGTCAGGTGGGTTGCAGGTCTGCATCTAAACGTATATTGTGACATTCTCCTTCTTCGTTAAATATGTTTCTTGGAACCCTGGTATTACCAGAAGTAATAAAAGCTTCAGAAACAGTGAGGAGGGTTACACCTGGTGCTGCTTTCACACGCACCGTTCAGTATGAGGTTAGAGCTGGTCTTCACCATGCAAGAGCATGTCATACAGATATGCTCAAGCTCGCAGTGACCGCTGTGGGATGCGGTGAGCTCAGGTGTGGTGGTGCAGTAGCAGCAGCCCTGCTGCCCTGGGGCCTGAGCTGGCGCTTCCAAATGGTGCTGGCTGGAGATCTGTGGCTGCAGCAGCTCAGTTTGGGGCTAGATTTGAGATCACTACAGTCAGTGGCCTGACGAGTGTAGGCAGACCCTTTGTATTCCTTAGCTTAAGTGAGATTTACGGAATTGTTGTGAACAGCAGGTCAAACTCATTCCTGAATTAATGCCACCGATGTGGGTTTATTTTAAAGTTTATTTTTCTTGTTTGAAATGGCCTCCCATCTCTTCTGCCAGGGAATAGCAGTTGTGGCATCAGAAAGCGGTTTGCAATAGTGGTTTTTGCAGTCTGTCAGATGCCACAGCTTCCCCTTGGCTTTCCATTTCCTTGTATAAATGAGGTTGTTAGATTTGAAGGACAGAATTTTAATAAAAGAATGAGGAAGTGAAGGAAAAACAGGAAGGAAATGGGAAGGGAAGGGAAGGCGGCAAGACATGATTGCTCTCTGCTACAGATCTTGTGGTTTGAGCTGATTTTGGAAATTGCCCTTCCAGTAGCTTTTGAAATGTGGAAGGAGAACTTATTTAGTAAGAGCCCTAAGATATTTCAGTCACGTTTCCCTTCATTTATATGTGAGAACAGTTATTGAATAAGAAGTTAAGCACTATAGGTCTTAGTGGAAAAAGTAAAATCAGTGTCCACTACTCACTATGTTAGGAATGATGTAGTTAGACTGCTGAATCATGCCTGTTTGTAGGGTTCTAGGATAGAAGTCACTGCTTCGCGATCTGTAACCCATGGTGCTGTAATAAATCCACAAGGCCCCTGTGTTGGTTGGTGCATTTCATAAAGTGACAGTTCAGGCCATTGCATTGCAGTTAAGGGACGGTAGTCTCTTCCTTCTTCAGCAGCAGAGGAGGATATCCATACTCTGCTGGTGGGATTGCTAGTGCGAGGGGTTCTATGATGCTCTGTTTTGTTTGCATTCCAACAGAGGGCAATTTTTAATTGCGAAATACATATCCATAATCTCCTTAGATGGTGCATACAGCCTCTCAGGAGGTATGCACACCAGCACACTGCTGTCTATTTTAAAAGAGGTGGGGAGCTCATAAGACATTCTGTCTCCGTGCTGTCTAACATTTTATATATATATATTTGTGTATATGTTTGTCATGTGACTGTGAAGTAGCAAATTGCAAACCAACAGTGACTAAGGAGTTGAAGAGGCAGAAAAGGTTATCTGGAGCAAAGAGAAGCGTGTAATAATTTTGTAGACTGGTAGGACGCAAGGTGAAAGCCCAGCAGACAGTCTGTGTGCAGCAAGTCAGCCCTGCATCAAAACTGAGTCAAGAGGTTGTGAGGGACACCTGGAAATGGTCCCATGGAGCTGTGAGAGCAGGGATGTGCGGCTCCGGTAGGCTGTTCTGTCCGCTCTCAGTAACGAGGAACTCTCAATCTGTATTGAAGTCGAGGGTTAAATGTTTAATCCATGAATTAGTGCTAGGAATTAAGAAAGACTACTTGACATCTGAAATTGCAGGGAGGCTTTTTCTGTGTAATAAAAAGGCCTCTTCAAATTATTTAAAGCATGCTTTTCTTGCATTTTAAAGCTGGGGGAAGCTGTGCAAGTGTGTGATGGGCCAGTTTTTGCTCTTGGTTAATAATAACTTCGTTCATGCAAATGACAGCAGGATTTTTCTCTTTCTCCTGCCCTGGCTTTAAAAGGAGTTACATCGTAGTTTAGGTTGCGAAGAAAATGCTTCCAGTTGCCTTTTCTGTGAATCCTACTCTGCATGCCGGTTACAGAATCATGTCATTTGGGCATCTTGAAGTCTGTAAGTTAGCTTACAGACCAGCTGTAGGCGGTGGGACTCAAACATGTCTTTAACAGCATTGCTCAAGCACTGCCTCGAGACCCACAGAAGCGGGGAATTCGGATGTAACCGTTTGCATTTTTGTTTGCCGCTTGTATGACATGGGCCTGGAACCTCAACGATAATCTGCTGGAGTAACAACGAGGACAAAATGAATCTCTCCTTTGCCTGGGTATCTGAGGGATCTTTAAAAGCTCCAAACAGGGCAGAATTCACTTGGGAAGTTCAAAGTTTGTGAAGCAGCTCCTTTATTCATTGCGAAGCCCTTGGTCTGCCTCACACCACAGTGCATCACGTATTAACGCAGGCTTTGCATTATATATTAACGCAGATATGTCCTCAGATACCCTGCTGTGGAGAAGGCCATTTTTAAATCTTTAATAGGGCATTAGAGCAATTTGCCTGTGATTTCATTTTAAATGGGCAAGGAGAGTGGTGACAAACGAAGCCGTGAGGCCCTAAAATTCTTTGAATATTCCATGTTTTCCTGGAACTGTTGGGAAAAGGCTGCCAGAAAGGTCTTGGCAGGTTTTCTAAGTGGCTGGCCAAGTTTGAAGCAAATGTGGATAGTTCATAGGCTAATGCAGCTCTGGTTCCAAGTCCATACGTATATAACATACGTTTTTATTTAAGAAATCCCACCGCATGGAGGAGCAAATGCAGTGCTAATATATCTTCCTGAAAGAAAATAACAAGGGAAAAAACACTGTCATCTTGTAACGATAAAATAAGGAATCTTTTGCCCTTACTTTTTAGGGACTTGAATTGTCAGTTGAAGAAGTGAAGACATAGGAAATGAAATCAGTAGACAGGCAGTGGCTTTCCCATGAGGGCCTCATGTTAAGCAGGAATGGCTTATAGAGCAATAGTTTGTGTCTAAGAAAAGAGGCAGAAGTTGTTCAAAGAATGGATTTCCATTGCTCAATTGACTTTTTGTTGTTACCATGCAAGCAATTAAAAATGGCAGTTAAGCAGGAAAGTGATCAAATAATGTGTCGGGACCTGCTGCTGCAGTTGGTTCCATGTGGACAGCCTGTTCTAGCATGAAGCATCAGGCCACCTGTGTGGGTCAAATGGTAATAATTAAGAGCTGTTACTGAATCGTCACAGGTATAGGCTGGTTTGGGAGGGGTTTCTCTGTGCACCAGGGTCAGAATTGTGGTTCTCTCTTGTCAAAGGCACCCAGGGAATAGGTGTTTATTGTCGTGACTGGCAGGGGTTGTTCCTGGGAAACAGGAGTTCAGATTTCTCTGAGACACCAGGTGAATTAGCTTTGTAATTTTAAAATTGTCTCCACTGTGAGGGACTCTTGTTCATATTCAGCTCATGGGGCCTGTCTTGTTGTATTATTAATGGGGCGAAGACTGTGCGCAGCCTCTACCATTATAGTGGAACAATTTATTTTTTTTATTAAGCCTTTGGTGCAGACCCTGAAGGTGTGCTACAGACTCCCTATGGAATCTTCGATGAGTCATTTTTTTTTTCACTGTTGTTTTTATTCACTGTCTATAAAATAGAGGTCCTTGTTCCTCATAAAGAGTATTGTAAAGGCAGAGGACTGATCATATGTGAATCGTTCAGAGATGGTCATGTTGCATGTCATATTGGAATTGCAAGTGAGCATACTGTATGTATCTAGGAAGAAATGTTTCATATGGACTACCTCCTTGCTGACGTACATATTCATTAGCTGTCCAGAGTTAAAATTGACAATATTTATGATCTAATACTACCTTTATACAAAAGAAATCGACTTGAAAAAATTATTATTGCTCTTTAAAAATCCTAATTAAAGAATGTCATTTGTTATCATATTAAGTAACCTGATGTTCAGGTTGTTCTGTTTGTTTTCTTCATTTTGTAACTCATAAAAATGTTACACTGTCTTTTTGCACTATAAAAGCAACTAAACTGAAGTTTAGGGTGTACTAGAGTCTGCACTGCAACGTTAAGTGATGCAGAAGCATGGACTGGCACCAGGAGTGGGGAGACTGGCTGCTGCACTTGCATCCCGCTGCTATTTCTGGCATGCAGAGGCTGAGCGGTGTCTGATGGGCCAAACGTAAGTCCTCAGAGGTTGCCGTGTCTTTTTCGCATTCTGACATTCGTGCTGTCTGTCATATGCCTCTTGATACCTGGCTTTCTAATTTTTAATACACTCGTAACACCAGTGAAGCAAGTGAAAACAAGTTACTGTATGTTAAGACCTCTGTGTCTGGTTTCACAAGAGGTAAGGGTGACCAGACTTGCGTTCAGACTTCCCCTGCGTTAAAGTGCCCAAGCCTGTTATTTCTTTGACAGCAATACCTAAATGGCTTGGCATCCTAGAGATGCCCTGTGAGAAGAGACTCTCTGTCCCCAGGAGCCTGCAGTCTTAATAGATAAGGCAGGCAGAAGAGGAAACACAAAGAGATGGCGAGACTTGCCCAAGCCACTTAGCACGTCGAGCGGCAGGACTGGGAATAGGAACAGCTCTTTTGAATTCTTGCCACTGCTATCACCTCTGATTTGGGATTCCTCCGGTTGCGTCTGTGCCAGCTTCTGCCCTGTTGCTGTGCAGGCATTGGTGGCTTGCGCCCGCCAACCACCTGTAGAGAATATTTTGGTGTCCTATCTTTTGGTTTAATTCTTAAGCCATGGCTGAGACAAGCATTTTTTTCTTGATGCCCTCATATGTTGTTTAATTTTTTTTTTCCAATTGTGTCAACTGCAGGTTGTAGCTGGAGTACTAGAAAACCTGAAAAACATTTCTATTTTTGTTTTATCTTTTCAATTATTCCACCCTCTCTTTAAAAAGAAAGTCAGCGCTGCTGATAAGAGCTAAGAGTCTGACAGGAGGTCTGGGGGGTATTTAAGGATGGTTGTGCTTTGGGCTTCTTCAGGTCCCCCTAATCTCTCAGGGCTCTTTACAAACACTAAGTAAGGCTCAGAATCACAACTCCTTTCTTATGTGCAATAGTTATGTTACCTATTTGTGGTGTTTTTATGTAGGGGAGAATTGGAAATAGACTTCAGGACTGAGGGTCCACAGAGAATTCATGGAGGGGATGGGAATAAATCTGTGGACTGGAGGCAGCAGGCTCTGCCCTCCAATCACTGAATTGCAATCTGTCTTTTACAGAGCAACCCTAGCACTTCTTGTCTATTGAAATATAGTCCATTCTAGCTCTGCTCTTAGTCTCGTGGCTTTATAATTTGAATTTAATTTTCTACTTTTCCTGCCAGGTCAGGTTTCCAAAATGTCCCTAAACTTTATGCGTGTTTCTGAAGTTGAATCTAGAGTCAGCAGTTTATATTCTAATTGAACAGCCTCAACATATATTATTTTTACTGGCTTTTGCAGAAAAAAAAACCAGAGAGTTGATTGAGGGACACCATCTTTTTCATGCAATGATTCTATTGAAATTTCAAGTAAAATTTTAAAAAAGCATCAAAAGTTGACTGGACAGAAAGTTTTTGTAGCAACCTGGTAGGTTAACGTATTAATATAGCTTCATTGCTTAGTGAATTAAATACTTCACAATTTGACGGACTTTCAGTATGAAGCCTCAGATCTTAAGAAATTATGTCACCAGCTCAAAACAGATTAGATTTATCTGAAATTTTAGTGAGGTTCTTAGAGCTTTCATCATGTTTTAAGTGAAATTGAGTCTTACTTGAAACTTTTGGTGGAAAATGTGAAACCATGTGAAATACAAGGGTTTTCAGGTGCTTGATGTGATATGGAAATGGCAAATCATGAAGAGTAGATGTAATACTTTTTTGCGTGACTCCATCCACATAAATTTGAGCTTCACCTTGAGTTTCAGAGTTCGGCTAAATCCAGTATGTGTAGGAGAACTCACGGATAAGGGTAGATTGTTAACTCCCCATAGACAAAACACACATAACTCGAGGTACTGAGTTCCCACTTCTCATACTCTTTCTTTGATATCGAATGAATTCAACTCTGTAACCTTTCTTTTCAAATCCCTCTGTTACATCCACTGACCTTTTGTTGAACTCTTCCCCTTTCCCCAGGTTTGATTTTCAATAAGGGCACCGAATGGTGCAGAATTCCAGGGCCTTTCACCAGGCCCTGTTCACCAGGAGGTGAACACCAATGCCTCATTTTGCCTTTTGCTTGCTTTACTCACCTTGGGATAGAATTATTTTATGGCTTTCTCACCTTATTATTTCAGTTGTTCTCTGTTATCCAGAGATGGAAGTAGCTGGAGCTAAAAGATCTTGGAGAAACCTGTTAGCAGAATTGGGGGTGGAGAGAAAATACAACCACCCCTTTTTAAGCTGTGTTGTTGTTAGGATAGTGCTTGGGTGAGGTAATTTGCCAACATACGCCTTGTTGGGTTTGGAGATGAAAGTTGGTGAGTGAGTCAGGTTGAAAGGAATCATTGGTGATGAAAGGGAATTTATATGATCTTCAACCACACTCCATCCTCTCTGTTGACTAACAGGGTATCAAATGTGGATAACAAAAGTAATCTGGACATAGCAGCTTTCTTCTGAGGACTTCAAAACACTCCAAGGACATGGTAAGCATTGTCGTGATGGCTCTATATATGGGGAAGCAAGGTGGGAAAGGTGAAGTGATTTTATCACTGACTTGATGTGGAATTGGACAATGGCATGTAAAACAGTGAGGTTCAAATTAGCAGCTTTTGATCGTCGAACTCCTCACTTGATAGAGCGCTGTTCTGGTAATGCCCAAATCATGACACCTTTGGCCAACTTTGCTTTCCACTGATGTGCCCCACAGTATGAATTTGTACCTTTCCTTTTCACCACTGAAGACATTTTATTGACTCGTAAACTATTCCCATATCTTACCATATATACTGCTGTATAGCTGAGATAGAACTGTTATTTTAAAGGTATTTCCTAAATGATCTCTGTATTGTTTGTCTAAAGTGAAGCTATTGACTTGTCTCAAAAAAGCCTTAAGGTTTTATAGTTAATGTTTTAGTCCCTAAAGCACCCTCTGTGGCTGAGCATCCCTTCTCCTACGTTTCTTCTCCTTTGAATCACTAATTCCAAATGGTCTCAGAATAAATAGCAATAGTTTGTCTTTACTCTATTTTCTGCTATAACTGTGCACCTACCAAGGTCTCTTCTTCCTTTGAACTGTGTCCAGGATTAAATTAATTCTTTCTTTCTGTTTTCCAGCTTCTCTCTGCAAACTTCCTCTCACTCCATTTCTGCAAGAACTTTTCATGCGAACCGGGTCCCTAAGAGGATTAGTGAAGGGGATACCGATTTATCTATACCCACCTCAGCATGGTAGCAGCCAAACTATATTGTGGGGTTGATAAATGGCACATAGCACATGAAAGAAGCTTCAGTCTTCTGGTGCTTTTCAGAGGGGATGTCTACCTCACAGCTGCTCTGAACTTGTCCCCAGTTCTGGTATTTGAGGTGTTTTTTTCTTTCTTAACCTGTTCACATTGGTAATACGAACAGGCATGCTAATGCATGGACTGCAGGCAGTTGGCCTCTTTTTAAATATTGTAACAATTTTCAGGCCTCTTTCAGTTGCGCTTATTTCGTTCAAAAAAACCCCAAACAGAATAAAAGATAAATATGAGGAGTTGTGGAAACCCCTCCATCTTTCTCTATTTCAGTTTCAAATTCCTGGTGGTCACAGTGACAGGTGATGTTGCCATTTGTATTTTCTGCTGTAGTGCCTGGCTTCAATGATCCCAACGCCGCAAGCTAAGTTATGTGCATGGCTGTGGTCAAAAGAGAAGGACGCCTCTGTTTTTTTGTGCCAGCCTGGAAGCCCTTAGGTTTTGGAATTTGAGCCTCTGAAAAACAAGGTTACTGGGCTCTAGTAAATGAAGTGTCTGGATATTAGTGATGATTCATAAAAGCAATTAAAAAAGGGAAGTGCTTTTCCTCTGAGCGTAATGTCTTGGTTTGAAGACGTCCGTAAGTGTGTGTGTAATGCTGCAAATAGTGGTCCATGGGTAGTGACCGCTGTGTTTAAGATTATGGATCTGTTTCCAGCGTAACACTTATTTTCACGTGTTTCTAATG
>Ga0181612_180558_pt1 | contig 32825 bp, 19 predicted proteins | sample HoacroProtozoa21_FD_119630 | JGI IMG/M metagenome (GOLD analysis project Ga0181612, IMG submission 119630) | Hoatzin crop microbial communities from Cojedes, Venezuel. Combined Assembly of Gp0051906, Gp0051904, Gp0051908 | reverse complement strand
TCTTCTCCAAACCTGTAGTATTCCATGGAGTTGTTGTGACAGCCAGAGCAGTCTTCTTCCCCACTGGCTTGTCTTTTGGCATATGGAGACAGCCTGCTCCTGCGCCTTTAAGATTTCCTTCTTCAAGGATGTCCAGCCTTCCTGGACTCCTTTGTCCTTCAGGACTGCCTCCCAAGCGGCTCTGTCAACCAGGTCCCTAAACAGGCCAGTCTGCCCTCCAGAAGCCTAAGGTAGCAGTTCTGCTAGCCCCTCCCCTTACTTCTCTGAGAATCGAAAACTCCGTCACTTCGTGACCGCTGTGCCCTAGATGGCCTCCGACAGTCACATAACCTACAAGTCCTTCTCTGTTTGCAAACAACAGGTCCAGCGGCACACCTTCCCTAGTTGTCTCCCTCACCAGCTGTGTCAGGAAGTTATCATCTTCCACGCACTCCAGGAACCTCCTGGACTGTTTCTTCTCCACTGTATTTTGTTTCCAGTAGACTTCTGGTAAGTTGAAGTCCCCCATGAGAACAAAGGCTAGAGATTGTGAGACTTCTCTCAGCTTCTTATAGAATATTTCATTTGCCTCTTCATCCTGGTTGGGTGGTCTATAACTGACTCCCATCATTGTATCCACCGTGTTGGCCTTTGCCCTGATTCTTACCCATGAACACTCAACTCTATTGTCACCATCATCAAGCTCTAGACAGTCAAAACACTCCCTGACATACAGGGCTACCACCCTGTCTCTCCTTCCTTGCCTATCCCTTCGAAAGAGTTTATAGCCATCCCTTGCAGCACTCCAGTTGTGTGAGTCACCCCACCATGCTTCCGTCATTGCAACTATATCATAGTTTTCCTGCTGCATAATGGTTTAACAGAAGATCTACTTATTCTGCTTTGCCACTTACCTTCCAAGTGGCAAAGCGATCTCAGACATCAGTTGGCCACCACTGACTTTCTCTTAAGATGCATGCCTTAAGTTTCTGGTTTTGGTTTCATATTCAAGTCCAATCTGTCTTTTATTCACTCACTATGCACACAAGTGCCTGGAAAAATCTTCACCATTTTTCCCATGTCTGGAGACTTCACTACTACTCTGTTATGGAAAAAGTCCTTACTTTCCATAAGTCGTAGTGGTCAGGTTCCTCTCTGAGGTTGTTCTGACGTGTTTCAATTTTTCCTTGCTAAAGGAAAATATTTACTTGTTTGTTATCAGCTGTAAAGTCAAGGGTTGACTGTTCACAGAAATAAATGACTTTTATTATCAATGCAATTCTTTTTTCCGAAGCCTGAGGAAAACCACTTGCAATGGAAATTGTCAATGGCTATTACTGAAGAGGGGAACAAAAAGTTTCCTTTTTATTATCTGTCCTATTAATAGTTACCAAGAAACACAAGGTGACAAAGTAGAAAAAGTAGATAACATCAAGTCATGTTTTAATCTTATTTAGTCCCTCATAATGATGAACCAGAAGAGACCCTAATTATGCAGTTACATGACTTAAATAGTCTTGCTATTCTAGATAATTACATTTGCAACATGCCTTGAAAGTGTTAGCAGAGTTATGGAGCTGATTCTAAACTAAATTTCTCCTTTAGTGCTTCCATACAGAGGCAGTGATACATCTCTGTTTGAAAATGTGAAATTAATTTCTCAAGCAGTGGTAACACCACTTTTTTGACCTTAAGGCTATGCATGCTTCAGACATTGTTTATGTCTGTCCTCACATTTTATTCAATAGGGGAAACAGAAAAGAAGGTTTTCATATGTCACCCAAAATGGAGCCAGTTCACCCAGCAGTTGTACCCGAAGATCTTAGTGCTTTCAACAAAATTACATTTTGTAGGTAGGACACTTCACTGATGTCTGGATTGCACTCACAGCTTAGTCATTTCCATCCCAGTAATCAGGCAAAACAGAAAACATGACTTTATATGATTTTAGTTTGAGCATGGCAGAACAGTGATTTGTTGTTTCAATACTGTCTCACTAGGAACTTCCTCTGCCTTTTATGTATTGTGGAGAGGATGGAAGTGCTAATGCCTGAAAATTTAAGCAAATGTTTTCCTTCCGATTTTAGTTCTCTTTCCTAACACTCCTTAATATTTATCCATTTTTATCTTTATGGCTTGAAATTACAGCAATTGTTTAGCAATAATTGAATTGTATTTCCTGTTTTGCTCAGAAATCTTTTGTGATTTAATCTGTCTATATTATATAAAAAGATCTTGGAATGCCAAGCACAATGTGGAACTCAGAAATATAATGTATAATAAATGATAAAGTGCATAGAAAGACATAGGATTTCAGCAGAAATACAGTGGGATACAATGAAAATCTCATTTCCTCAGCTGCTTCTCCCATCGTATTTTTTGTTTATCCTAGAAGTCATTAGAGTCAAATTACCTTCTTATGCATGGGGATTTTATAAGGGAGAAAAAATTATTTTCAAAAAATGTCCTTTCAAAAGTCTCCCTGGTTGATTGTACTCACAGGGAACTGAAAAGATTCATCCTTCTGCAAATGCTCCTTCATTTGATTTTCTGATGGTGGCAACACTTCAAACTTCTAGTGGTTTCAGGGCCAGGCTTTAGTCCTCCCTTTTCTGGCACGTCCAAAAGATGGGTGAAACTGCTGGATCAGTATGAAACTCTGCACCATCTGTTTTATTACAGTGAAAAGGTCATAATCTGTATATATGCCTCATAACTCAGCGAGAAGAATGGATGCAATATTATCCTGTGTATTTTTCTTCCATGTGGTGCTTTTCTTCACTGTGCCAAGTGCCTGCAGGTAAAAGAAAGTGACAGCATTGCAGGGAAAACCAGTGCGCTCAAAAGGCCACCTCATTCCTGCTGTCATGAAGACGGTACTTTGTCACCATATTTGCTATCGCGAGTAAAGTCCTTCCTTGTCCTGTCCCAATTCACTTATTTAGCCCTTTGAGCAAATCAGTGTGAGAGGCTGCACATCAGTATTCAAGATGCACCATGAAGGGAGGAATCTGGAAGGGGGGGCTTGGTTTGTTACCTTTTGAATGGGACTGAAATTGCTGAGTACCTAGTTCTCATAGAGCCTTTTTTGTCAAGGGGTCTCAAAGGGTTTCACAAAATTTAACCGCATTTAGCAGGTGATAAATTTCTGGTGAAAGAAAAGTGAACTATTAGCCATCGGCAGTGCCAAGAATAGGTCCCACTCTCGTCCTGCGCACGGTTTCTCGTCTCACCGGGAGCCGCGGGAAGAGGCCTGTTGCACCACGGCAGGGGACACGAGTGCTTTCCCCGGGCTGCGGGCTGCGTGCCTGGTGCCAGCCCCCACCCCTCCGGGGTCACTGCCGGAGGCGGCTGGCCGTGCCCTCCCCCAGCCGGGCATCCCGGGGAGCGGGGCGGCCCGCAGCGCCCAGAGCTGCCCCCCGAGTTCCTGCATACCCGAGCCTCCATCTCTGCATGGCACACTGGTAGCGGGGTTGTGCACAGGACCCTGAGACTTGGCGGCAGCGTTGCTCTTCCAAGGGAGGTGATGAATTTGCATGGGGGGCCTGTGGCAGCCAGAGCTTGGCAAGTGCTGTGCAAGGCCGGGGGCCGAGTGACTCAGGGAGGCTGTTAATAGTCTCCGTTGAGAAGCTTATGTTGCCTCAACAACACGGATCATTAATTTCGCTTTTTAATCATGAAGAAAATACCTTTGTTTGATGGAATGTTTGGGACAAAGTCAGATGTAAGAAATATTTCTGTTTTTCTTACTCCTACTGCATTAGCTATAAACTAAGTCACCAAGCTCTTAACTACCCTCTTTTTGATAATTTAGAGCTTATGAAATGACTATATCTGTATGTATACAAATCAGTATGCTGCTAAATCATTATTTCGAGTTGTACTGCTTTCTGAGCAATCTGTGTTTGTGTATGAGAAATCTGGAGCAATAAAACACATAATACAAACAAATTAAAGGAAGTGTTACGGGGATTTACCCAAGGCATTTATCCTGCCTGCATACCAGTTCCTAATGAAATTATGAGGAAATAAGTGGGATTTATTTGTGCTGCTAATGTTCATTATTGTCTCCCTTTTAAAAATGTTCACTACAATATTAAGACACCTTCTTCTCAAGTTCCCTCTCTCTCTACAAGGTCAGTAGACAGTACTGTAGTTCTCTACTCAGTTCCTTTTTCCCTTTGTTCTTTCTCCTAAAAATCAAACACAGTAAAATAAGCAGCTTCCAGGATAGGCTGTGATTCAGTAGGGTATAAGCAGAGCACCATGCACAGAAAATTCAAAGTGGCCTAAGGATGGGTTAAAGATAGGAGGCAAAGCTGTAGCTGTGTTTCCACCACTACTTCAGGCAACGAAGAACATAAATAGGTGTTGGTGGCCAACCTAAATCCTTGTTTTGTCTTAGATGCAGGTGGTTGTCAAAGAGTCACCAACAATAGCAGGATTTGCAGCTCTTCCTGAGGGTCTGCGTGCAGCAGCCATGGTGCTTTGCCCACAGAGGCAGGGCTGGAGCCCAGGCAGCTGAACCAGAGCGGCCAGGACTTGTGCTGCAGTCTCCGCAAGCCTGCTGCTACCAGCACCACTCTGTAGGAAAAGGTGACCGTGCTGATTTTTGTCTCTGTTGCGAATGATAGTTACTGCATCCAAAGACGCACAAACAGCAGCTGCCTGCTCCCAGGGTCAGATGTCACCCCGAGCGAGTATGAGTGAATGCCTCCCTGGAGACCCTCGCTGTTTCCTGACAAAGTACAAGCGCCTTTTTCATGCCCTTGTTCCCTGTTAGGCTGACAACACCTGCTCTACCACCGCCTGCCTCTCACCTGGATCCCAGCCTGTTCCGCCTGCCAACGTCTTCCTGGTGCCAGATTAAAAAATGTCTTCCATGTGTACTGAGCCCTGCACAGCTTTCTCAAAAAAGGACATCCTGCATTTAGGTAACTGAGGTTATTAATGCTGAAAATCGATGCCAGTTTCATATGTTCAGAGCCTTTTAATGTTATGTTCATTAAAATCTCATCATGGTGGATTTTTTCAGTAAAATCTTTGAGAGGCTTTTTATATCAATAAATCCTAGAAAGCCTTTTAATATCAAAATTAATCTTATGAAGTCCTTTTTAATATCAGCATAACTCCTGAAGGCTTTATTAACCATAAAATACTTGTCAATGCAGTTTCTAAATTTATTATGAGCCACAGAAAAGTAATAACAAAAGTACAAACAAGCAGTGCATTGCAAAACATGAATTACAAAAACTGTTGCTGTCTTAATAACCTGAAACTCTAAAAAACACCAGAAGTGTTGTGGTGAACCTTAAGTACAGCCCTGGAGAATGTAAAATGTAATATTACAGAGAGAAGATGGCTGAACAGGGACACAACTATTACAGGACAAGAGTGAGTTTTCTTTGGCCTCAAGTAAGGGCTCATGCTCTCCCCACTGTGTAAAACAGCAAGCAGCACAGTGATGAGTAAGATCCATTCATATGGTTTATAATTCCTCACAACATCTTATATTGGGCTTTATCTTGCTCATTTGTCATATTTACTATAGAATATGCTCCAGTGCTGACAGCAGTGTAAATGCAATTACAATACATCTACATCTCCTGTTGCCTGTTCTGCTGCTGCTCTTAATTAGGTACTTTCCCATTGGAGTCTGGCAATGTACGGTTTTTGAAGTGGTAAATGAAATCATAGAATCACAGAATAATTTCAATCAGAAGGGGGTCATCTAGTTCAACCTCTACTCAGAGTGGGTCCGACTAGATCAGGTTCCCCAGGTCCTGTCAAATTTCCAGTATCTCCAGGGAAGGATTTTTTTTTTCTTCATATCTAGTTGGGGTTTTCCTTGGGCCTGTTGCCTCTTGTCCCATCACTATCTGCCTCTGAGAGGCGTCAGGCTCTTTTTTTTCTGTTGAGCCTTTTAGGGCTGAGAAAACGGCAGCTCACTCAGCCTCTCCTTGTACGTCCGGAGCTCCAGTTCCCTGACCAGTCTGGTGACTCTTCACCTGACTTGCATCAGACAGACAGCACAAAGTGAGCCTGACAATGCTATGGACCGGGGAGATTAGACACTCCTGCATAGAGGAGAGTATGGGAGGAAAGGTGGAGAAGAAGTTACTGTTTACAGGTTTCCTAAAAATAGGAACAGACTCTGGAGATGATCCATCCAGACTAACGGGGGTGCTGTGGAAACTGAGTGAAGTAACTTCTGCTCTGCAGGGACACTGCTTACCTCAGCCACTGCCAATGATTACCTAATTTGATTGAAAAGAATAAAACAGAAGAGATGTTCAAGAAGCTTGTGGAGGCCTCTTGGAAGCATAGGATGGTGGCTTAGAGAGGTGAGGAGTTCTTGAGATGAGAGAAGAGAAGGATTTCAAGGGCAGGAGTAAATGGGATGCACCCTGAATCTTGAGAATTTTAAGGGATGGGCTCCCTGATCCACCAGTTTTGGTGAAGCCTAAGAGGCTTGTGTATAGTCTTGGGATGACTAAAACGAATCTGGCTGCTGCAGGGGGGTAATATGAATGCACAGGGATGCACAACAGACAGTATGAACAGCCAACATGGGCTGCTGGGTAACATACTCCAAAGCTGCTTTTGGCCTCCAAACTTCACCCCTTCAAACACAGCACCACAAGGATCACCAACACCAGGATTAGAGGCACACGAGAGGGGAAATGTCTCCCTGTCAAATTCAGTCTCCTTGTACCCAACTATTGGGCTGTGACAGTGATGCTCAGGATCCCAGTCACCTCAACGAGAAAAGATTTCTCCCATGGCCTCAGGTCAGCTGCAGGTCCAGCCAGAGCCTTCTGCTCCCTTTCAGTGCTCTTTGTTCTGCTTGCACACCTTGGGATGTTTCAGACTCTGTATTTTGCACTTGTGACCCATCTGCTTTGATGGTGCTTTAAGGACAGTACGATCAGACTGTTATCTGCAGTCAAGCTTTGTTTTACCACCTGAGAGGCTGCCTCTAACATACATGACATAAGCCACACGTAGACAAGGAGCCAGCCATGCCTGGGGATTGGGCTTTCAAACAGACCTCGCAGTAAGCTGTGCTGGAGGTTGGCAGTGGCAGAAGTTCTTGAAATGTGGCAGCATGAGTGCTGTGGGTTCCCCAGGTCCATCACGCACAGCTGCCCCCATGGCTGATTGGCATGCGGCACTCTCACTGAAATTCACACCCTGCACAGCCAGGAAGGCCCCCATCCCTCCCCTCCCTGCTCATCCTCCCTGCCAGGAAGTCTCAAACAACACGTCAAAACCTTCCGGCTCTTTCTTCAAGGCAGCTGTAGATAAACATGTTCCTGGTAGTTATCGCTGAAGGGTGTTCCGGCTGTTGGAAGTGCTCTGCCAGTCTTTGAGCCTCTGCCTGCCAGCTCTCAGCCCCGCTCACTCTCTGTCTGCAGGTGGTGCAGGAGGCAACATGCCATCTTCATTCAAGGCAGGTACTGCTCAGCAGCCTCAAGCCTTCTGTTTAGTGCTGGCCATTTACTCCTAAAAGCAGTCTCTGCTGTCCTCATGTTTGCATGATAGTTGAACAGTTCTCCATGAGCTGCAGCTGTCCTGCAAGAAGTGTCCTCAGACAGGGTGGTAAAGCTTGCGCAGATGGTCCCAGGATAAGAGACGGGATGATAACACCATGAATATCTATGCTTTGGTTAGACTGGCAATCACCCTCCATTCTTCATCTTTTTTTTTTTTTTTATTTTGGGGACTGGTTGAATACCCCTGATAATTCCAGCACCCAAAGCATTTTTGGGACAAGCCATGTTGTCATTGTGTTCCAAGGGCAGGACTGCTGCTGGTGGCAGTGACCTCTTCCCACTTTAGAAACTCCATGACATTGTACAGAGAATGAAGGGGCATAAAAAGAGGCTCCGGTGAACTTGCTTTCAGTGTCTGCCAGTGTGTGTAAGTGGCAATTCAGATCCTTTGTATTTGGGATCTTTCCAGCAGAAGAATTACTCTTTCTCTGTGGCCCAGGAATAGTTGTTTTAATTAGAGTATGTTGGCGGGTTTTGAGGTGTAAAAATTGAAACTGTAAATGGAAGGATTATTTCGCTTTCACCTTGTGTGGACTTCAGCACGTCTGAAAGCTTGAGGGCCACATTTTCATTGCTGCCTATTCGACACAGGAAATTTGCAGAGTTGCACTTCAGTAAAAACGGTCCAGTTCTGCTTTTCTTCCTTTGCAACTGGCAGAACCACGGCTGCTCTATGCCTGTGTGAAGCATGTTCCTTCTGCACAGGGCACATCTCTTAGCAGCTGGCTTGTGGGTGTGTGTACATCAAAAAAATTCACTTAAACATGTTAAAAAAAAAAAAGACAGGTTCATTTTTTTTTGAGGAAAAATCTTCAACGATTTTTCTTTCTCGCTCTCCCTAACTGTAACAGTTGTGTGGAGGTGTCTGGCTTGCAGCTTAGGGTGCTGGTGCTTCCCCACTGAGGAAGATCCATCCTTGCAGTCAGAGTGAGATGCTGGCATAGCACAGATATAGCTCCACACTTTCCCTAAAAGAGCCTGTATGCATGGCAAGGCATTGTGTCGTCTATCAGCTTGTGAAAAATCAATTGTGAAATCTCTGCCATGACATCTCTGCCAGTGGAAAAGGCAGCCTGAATTTTACAGCACCGACCAGATGAAGTCATGACTGAGATGTAGGGTAATTTTTGCCTCTTTGAGTTCATCTCAGTAACCATCAGATACGATAAAATCCATCCAGTAGTACACATGGACCTTCCTGTAAAATTTACATTATTTTATTTTTCAGATAGTTTCCAGTGTCCCCCAATTAAACCAGCATTTTTACTGTGGTGCACGTACTGCTCAACAGATGAGGCTTTTTCCTATTTGATTCATGTAAGTTCGTTTCAGCTTCGAATTTTTAAACAAGTGTAATAAATTGTGACAGGCCACAGTGTTCACTCAACATCTGGATGCTTTTGTACATTTCTCAGCTCATTATGATAATTAATACCAATTTACTGTGTTTCTGAGATTTCTACAGGCCATCTACATTTCTAATATTTCTGCCCTTCACTGGAATGAGGAATTTTTAAATCCTTTTTCCCAACTAGGGTTACAGGTATGTTAAAGGATATTATAAATTTTGAGATGACTTTGGCTCATTGTGAGCTCCCAAAAGCTGCCATGTGTTCCCGTGGTTGCTGTGCCCTGCAGCCCCTTCCCAGGGTCCCGTCGCAGTATCTGCCTCCCTTCTCCCAGCAGTGGGGGCATCTCCAGCTGGCAGCTGTACAGGTCTACACCAAACCCTGCTGGGATTTTGTGCGGACATCGGCACTCGAATTTGCTCTGTTTGTCTGCTTAGATCTGAGCATGAAGACAGCACTCTGAATGCAGAAAGGTCACCGCTATTTGCAGTTCCCCGTGAAACTAATTATTATTGCTGTTTTCTTAACTTCTGTGCTCTTGTAGGACCTCATTGCAATGTTCAGCCTTTCAGAAGCTTAGATAAAATCATAAAACATACATAGAAAATGTTTTTTGTACCAAGTGAAGCCCTGAGTCTGTATTTTAAGCCATTTGGCTGGAGTGGGGCCACCTCCACGCAGGTACTGAGGACTGCGTTCAGGAGCGGTGCTTAGCAGTCACTAGTGTCACTGAGCCTCTGCTGCTTAGTAGCTCAAGGTATATCCAGTACTATCCTATGAAAAGGTTCAGAAAGCGGATAAATCATGACAGAAGTAGAGGTAATAGTAGTACAGTCCTTGAAAACTGCATGAAGACTCTCCTTTTCCAGAGATCACCTAGTCTTCATCATGCTATCCATTTTGACTGCTGTATGCCTGTTTCTTGGTGCAATAGAATCTAAATTAGGGCTTTAAGCTCATCACTAAAAATGGAGAGCAAAGAAATACCCTGCAAATCCAAGTAAAAATTCCAGAAAATTATGCCTCCCTTTTCAAAGACTGGCCACATGCACTCATTTCCGGGAACGCATCCTCCTTGTACAGAAAGTGGGCTAAGCGGACAAGGGCAAAATTTACCTTAGAGACACTGATGTCCTGCAACAGGACCCTAATGTTGGCTCTGTGAACTGTCCCATGACAGACCACGTCTCCTCACTTGTGACTGTGACCCTTAGAGACCAGCCTCCTCAAGGGAGAGCTACTCTATGAATCCCTCTCTTAATGTCAGTGGAGACTGTTGCTTTCCTCCTGCCTGACTTCTAGTCAGAGCTATGTAAAACATGCACAGACTTGTTGGATTACTATACATCACTTAGTTGAAGTCTGTCCCTTATTTTCTGAAGCGTCCCTGAGGGTGATTACTTCTCCCTTTTTTAACGAGTCATCACTTCATCTGCTGCATGAGTAAAAGGTGAGTTGACTCAACCCAACTTTTGCAGAGCCCTAGTGAACAATATATTGATTAAGCCTTGTTTTCAGAGTAGAGAAACCCAAGGTCATAATAAAAACTAAAGAGAAATCAAAAAAATTCTCTTCTGTCCTTGAGCTGTCCTTAGACTTTACTGAAATGCGCATCAGTGGGAAGAATCGCAAACATAGTTTCGTGTTTCTGGTTTGACTATTAAACACGTTATGAATAGCATTAATGAAATTGTAACGCAGAGCAAAAAGACTTATGGAAGTGTTTTACTTTTAGCTTACGAACACTTGCCACACACGAACATTACATAGTTTATTGCGAGATGGGTTGGAGTTACAGAAAAATTTTCTAAGCCCAGTAATGTATTAGCTCTTTCCGGTCTGACCTTGATCATTCCCAGGTAGACCCTTCACCAGTGCTCTGTGGAAACTGTCACACAAATTTAGCAACTTTGAAAAGGAAGGATAATGAACTGTTATGAGCTGCTCTGTACTGACAGCAGGAGCACTTTTGGAACTAAAGCTATAGCAGAGTGAAAGCCTCTGAGCTCCGTGGTAGAACTACAGAGACAGAAGTTTTCCCTTGGAGATTACCAAACCGACCAGGAGTGAATCACAGCGGAGACCTGAGGGGAAGACACTCTCAAATAAACCTAATGTGAGGGACTCACTAAGAGTTTGCTGGAAGTCTGCAGTGTGAAGATTGAAGAGCCTGGTCAGAAAAAGAGGAAGATCTGGGAATGACTGAGAGAAGTAGTGCGAGCAGTTCCTCTGGAGGGAGTTCTGAGTTATGTTTGCCGAAGTCTGCTTCATCTTCTCAGCAATTCTGTTTGAAATAAAGTTGTATGTACTGATCTTAAACATCGTGATTTAGAGGTATGCACAAAGAGCACATCCTAAATTGTTCTGACTGTACGGGTATATGTTCTACAGCCTGTGAAACACAAAGCAATACATTGGGATGAATTTACAGGAGAGCTGAAGTCTACCCAAAAGAATTACACCTAGTATTATCTGAGTTTGATTCCTCAAACCACTAAATGTCAAAATGCTTTTCATAGTTTTTGACTAAATAGTTGAAAGGGAAATCATCCATTGTATGATTATTTTTAAGACAATAATAAAGCAGGAGAAAGAGAATGAATATTCACTTCCACCCAACTGCGTGTCTCCCATCATGAAAACATCCTGTGGGCAACTCATCATTTGACCTTGACACCTTTGCATCAAAAGTCTTCAACTGGTTTTTCTTATCTACCAATGAAATTTTAGAATTTCCAGAAGTTATTTTATTTTGTTAACATGAATACATAGAAATGTTGAGTCATATCCCCTCTACACCCTGTCATTGAAAGGATCTGAAATTGCTTTTCACTATGGAAGATGAGTGTATGTTAAGTAAAGATTTCCTGGTTGACATATGAAAAAATTTAAAGTTATGTAAACAGAGATAATGATGAAGAGAATTAAGTACCTAAATACTATTTAAATTTATTTCATACTATATTCCAAATATTTAGGATACATCCTTAAAATGAGAAGCAACAGATCCCATATACCTCAAAGATTATGACTTATTGTGCTAAGTGAAGAGTAATTTACTATGGTGAATTGGCAACAGGAAGTCAAAGATCTGGGGGATGGTTCAATGACATTTTTGGAAAAAAAATTTGATGCTTTAGGGAAACAGAGCCAGCACAGAAAGAGGTTTGTATGTGGAATGTGTTGTGTTGAGGTTGAGTGGTATGTATGAGCCTGCATCATAAAACTTGTGTTTGATCTTTGAAGAATAACTATCTCAGCATCAAAAAGCTCCCCAAAATTGTGGCACTTCTAGGGGCTTTCATACCTCAAATGCAACAGCAAAAAATTATTTTTATTGTGTAAACAGAAGCACATAGATTGCAGAAATCTGCTACATATTCTTTTTAAAGCTGACCTTCCAATTAAACAATTTCAATCGTATCTATAAATGCTTTTATTAACAGATTTAAGAAAAAAGATATATAGAAATAGATAATACATTAAAATAGATGTTCAACACAATTTTAAACAACATTCAGCCCAGTTGAACCCTTTGCATTGTGATTTCTGTACCATTTCTCCACAGGCACTACCTTTTTCCTGGGTGCCACTTTAATAAAAAGAACTGAAGCATTAGATCTGAGGGCAGGGCATCCTTATATTGTATCTAGAAGGATACAACTCCAGTTTCATGTTACCTAACTTAAAAGACTTAACTGAGATATCTAGGTAGGCTCAGCCTAGGTTACTGGAGAAAGAACATCCTTGAGAGAGGGGAACAGGGACACCGTATACCAGTGGTAGCTCTTGCTTTTCTGGAAGTGGATGAAACATGAACTGCTTTTCTGCATATTAAGAAGTTAATACACTACTATCTGTGAAACAAAGTTTGATTAATATATACACATCTGTTAAAAATGTGTATATAACTACCAGTTTTACAGTTTCATGGGATATAAAGAGTCCTTCCAAATAGTTCAGAAAATCATAATGTATTAGAAGATGCCCTCATAAGGAGGTTTAAGCTGGAAGGTGGCTTTGGCCAAGAAAAAATGACACATGTTTTAGCAGCTTTTCACCAATCTGACCTTTAGATATGCAGCTGACATTTTGGGGGTGGGCATCAGGAGACATTTTTCTTAAAATCGTTCTGATACTGCATACATGTGATCAAAACATCTGAAGAATAGTTGTTACCATAGGATAGATGTCTATTCTTTATGAGCCTGTATGTGCCTGTTTGTTCATTGCTTTACAGTAAATTGGCTTAGCAGGGTATTAAAAACTGAAAGGTAAAAAGTTAAGAATCAAACTGAAATAGAGAACCCCAACCCAACCAGATTTAGTAGCAAACTCGAAGTACCCAGCAAAACGAATGTGCATCAAACTGCGCTCTCAGCAACAAAAGGAAATGAAGTGAAACAGCCTGTGCAGTTTTGCCAATGACTGCTTTCATGGCTGGCAGCAGTGTAAGACCTTACGAGACATGTGAGAGAGCATCAAAATGGGGAAAAAAAGAATCCTAGTCTCAGCACCCATGCATTTTACATAAGGGAGAAAGATTAAGCTGTGCCTGGATGTGCTGCACTTGAAAGTAATATATTCATAGGAACGTGTTTTATAGCACTTGATCTTGTGGCATCACTAGCATTATGTTCAGATAATTCCCTTGCCCTACTGGAGGCAGTGCTGACATGGCAACAGATTCAACATGAAGAGCTGGCTTACTTTTCAGAAAGATAGGCTCTCTCCCACACAACACAGCCGAAAGCAGCAGTTACAGAGGGCTAGGAGGGGAACAAAGAGCTGCCAGAACCCAAGAGCTGCCAGGCTGGACAGGAACCAAGATCAGCGTAGTCCAGAGCCAAGCTGTGATCTAGTACCAAATACCTCAGTGGAAGCCACCAGAAAAAGGCACATGACAAGTATGGGATACTTTCCACTCAGAAATGTCTCTTCTATTTGTGGTGGAAACTGGACATCTGTGTATTTAGGAATCCCCTTAGCCACAGAAATAGGAGGGTTTCCAAATCATCCTGCCATTAGTTGGTGATAATGCCAGGTATTCTTTATCTAAAAAACACAAGCCTTCTTCAAATTATCGCAAATTCTTGGCCACATCCTCCAAGCTTTTTTGTTAGCAGCACAAGAGGAGTCTAGCTGAAGCACCTATGGAGGGTCCAAGACACCATGCTCTTTTCAAAGAACAAAATGTAACACTTTCATAATGAAGCTAAGCCTGAAACAGCAAGCATCAAGAAGAAAAGTCATATTTTCAAGGAAAAGATGTACAATATATCTGTAGTAGATACAGTCAAATCATAGATGGCCAATGGAGAATCTCCAGTTCTCTGATATCTTTTTTTTTTGTATGTGTATTCTTTACATCTTTTACAAAGCTTGGAATATTTGTTTAGATTCTCTCTTCCATGACTTGTGCAGCTCTCTGCATCTTGTCAGTGATAGCTGTGATGATGTTTAAGGGAAGCATTTATTTTTTTTCATGGATTTAATTCAGCTTTGAAGTCACATATTTTCTTAAGAGGAATCTGGGATTGCTGAAACTTGTTCTACTGAAATTTGTGTTTTGTTTGGGCACATTCTGTATTTGCCTTTTGGTTGTTGCTGCAATTTTTATGAGATTCATAGTACTAGGGAACAGACAATTTTTTTATAGCTTTTGGACTTTTCAGATGCATGTACTTAAACACATGCACACATATTAGAAATATATAATATACACTATACACGTACATTATATGATGTGTATGTAGAACATGTGCATAATATTTCCAAGAAAAAAGCATACTGGACATTTTATCTGACTGTATTACATATGTCAGTTAAACAATGGTTTTCGGCACTTTTTTATTTCTATGTTTTGTATTTTTTTATGGGTGGAATTTGAATGTGAAACAGGACCGTATTTCTTGAAGAGTTATCTGGCTGCTCATTTAGTCTCTGTTTAGCCACAGGACAAGTGATTGCAAAGCCTTACATTAAACACTGCTTCCTGCCAAGAGCAGAAGCTGTTCAGTATCCACTGAATTTGGTGGGAATTTAGGACCTGAAGCACCTTGCAAGAATGAGCCATAGTCATCACCTACCAGGGTCCCACACCACAAAACAGAAGACACCCTGTGACTCTGCACAAATTAACGTGAAAATCTGGAATTTTGTGGTGATGGGTCAACAGAGATGAAGATCAGAACTGGCCAATGTGTAGTGCTACATCTGTATTGGCTTTCATAGCTGGGACTGAGATGAGGCTTGAGTTCATGGAGATAAGAGGTTTGAGTCATTTGCTTCCTTATTGCCCCTGGGAACTCCGGGGAACCTGGAGAGCTGGGTGGGCTGGGTCCAGGCTGTAGATGCTGTGCAAGTTAGCACATAGGAAATTGGGCCTGGATCAACAGGGTGACGTAGTCGTAGACACACCTGCTTCACATTCCACCATGCCACCGACCTGTGGGGTTAAGTGTTTGCATTCACCAGAAGAATCAGCCAGGCTATTAAAGTACTTTCGTGTCTCAGTTTCATAACTCAGAATTACCTCTCTCACGAGGTACGGCCATCACACTGGTGGGTGGAAAAGCTCTAACTCAGCCTGGTGTCTGCTCTTTGGTGTGTTTTTTTTGATTCATGTGTGGAGAACACTGCTTTAGAGGTTAGCTTAGTTCTCTGGGAAGTAAAAGGGTTCATGGTCCACGTCATCACACCACAGGGAACAGAAGTTTGGCAAGATGGCATCGATTGAACATTATGCACAGAAAAAAGAGACTTCCAGTGCTTGGAGGAGGTGATCTGCAGGCTCCAGGGTGGACACGGTATGGGATACAAAATGATGGGGGCTTTCAGGTATTTTATCCCTTGCAGTTTCCATTAAATAGTCTCAGTCGTTACAACGCGAGCCTTTTCATTGCACAGCTTGATTAACTGTCACACCTCTCTAGAGAGAAAATATATTTATTTTAAAGAAATTGTGAATTAAAATCCAGAAGAATATTCCTTAGAAGTGTGAAATGCTGATGGATGACTCTGAAAGTCAGAGGACACGTGCTCCTCTCTGCTGTCTGGCATGAGATGGATGTGTTGGGAGGGGACAGGGTGTTTTCCCCCTCCTCCACATTGTGAGCAGCCATTGTGGCAGCTGCCTCCATGCCCTCTCAGACGGGGCTGTACCCTGTGCCAGAGGGAAGGGGGAATGAGCTCCAGCTGTGGCTTGCTCTGTCCTCTCCTGCCGCATCCCACAGGCCTGCTCGAGGCTGTCCCAGAAGGTACCCTCATGCTCCTGCTCTCCTGCTGGGATCAGGAGGGGAAGACCAGGGCAGTGCCCCAAACCATCTCTGTCACTGTGACTGCTCCCCTGGTTTCATCGGGACAAACCCGTTGTGATGGCACCTTCAGCGTTTCCCGAGACGCAGGATTGACCATGCCTCCTGTGCTGCAGGCAGCCTCGATCCAACAGAGCTCTGCAGCTCAGGCTTCTCTTTTTTTTCTTATGGTAAATTACTGACATAGGACATGCTGAGTAATTCACTGGATTGCCTGCAGACTTGATTAGTTATTAAAGATTAGCTAATTTCACATCATCCTGGCCTCCCTCACTTGTTGCAGGAAGCAAGCTGGCTCTGGAGAGCGGGTGGGCTCCCGGGGCTGTGGTGGGGTTTGGGTCAGGGTGGTTGGTACTGCGGGAAGGACCGCACACGCCGGCTGAGTGCCCCGTTGTACTGCCGTAGGGGCCTGGGGGCGAGCATCAGGCCCAGCATGGAAATGTCCTGGATTAAAAAACAGGAACAATTTTCTCCAAGGAGGACTTTTTTTCAACCCTTGTCCTTTCATGGTTCCAGTTTACAGCACGATGCCACAAATGCCCTGCCACAACTGAGAAGAAAATGGGTTGCACCACAGAGGCGGGACGGGGTAGGAAATTCCTAAGCCTGCTTTTTTGTCAAAGAACAGTATATTGGGTAATTTTACCTCAGTGCAGGGCAACAGGTCAGTGTCAGATGCTGCAGTTTACAGCAGGTCTCCTACTCTCTTACATTTCTTACAGCTGCACAACCATTGACACTAATGTCAAGGGAGTACTAAATACTAGTGTGATGTGTGGTCTAACTGATCATATAAGGGCAAATCAAACTAAAATCAGCCCCAAAATTACCTCTTCCCTCTTCCTGGTACCTTGCTCAGAAAAGTTAGAGTTTAGTGTGTTTTTTGTTTTGTTTTGTTTTGTTTTGTTTTTTTTTCCAGAGACTGTCAAATCTTTGCACGCCTTGAAAAATGGAAGATTGGTAAAATCATTGTTGCTACATAGGAGTTGTAGTGTGGATCCTGACCTGGAGAGATGCCGTTGTCTTCAGCTGATGGTGTCTTCATCTTTTTTGTGCAAAGCAACAGGAGCTTGCAAATAAATGTCAATGTTTGTTCTCTTTTACCAAGAGCAGATGGTCTACTTTTCTACACTTCTAATGGTGAGGAAATGGCCAAATAAACGAAGAAGAAATTGTCCATCTAGCGAAACTACTGGTCCAGACATGCTGGAATAGGAAACAGAGCTAGGGAGGACTGATTACAGTATCAAACTTGGGTTCAGGACTGAGAACGGTCTTTCACACTGTGGTTTAAGGCCCTAAAGACATGGTTCATCATAACGCACTTCACTAGTCTCTGTTTATTTTCAGGTGACAGTATGAGTTAGTAAAACAGCCCCAAAACTTACTTTTCCAGCACATTTTCCCCTACCAGGAGTCCCTGCAGTTGACAGGGATGTTTGCAATGGGCAAGGATGATGTCTCAAGCTGTGGTTAGTGAGGGAGATGGCTGACAAGACTTGCTCTGCCTTGAGTTACAGCTCTGTCTATGAGGAAGCTGAGGATGTGAAGTTGCTGATTAATGACATTTTCAGCAAGAAATACATCTTCAACACATATTTTTTTAAAAGCCCCAACGTTTATTTATACATTCCTTTACTATGTGAGAATATATGCAGTTAAGAGAGTACTTCAAAGGCACTTTCATGTTTTAAGAGAGAGGTGTCAAATAATGCTGTAGAGAGGTGTTTTTCCATCTGTTTGTATGGTGTTTGTTTTTATGTTGCATTTTGTGGGGCTTTTTTTTGTAATCCAAGCTATTTCTGAACTGATTATTTCAGAACTGTGGTATCTGTTGCTACATACTTCGTGTCTGTGGTGATTATTTGTCTGAATTCTTCTACTCTAGTCAAAAGCCACTAAGAGTCTCTCTAGCAGCAAAATAAGTGGTGACCTGAGCTAACCTCTGTGCATGGGGCAGCTTGGGGTGTAGCACACTGTCCATAGAGGACCTGGGGAAGAGGATTACTGTGTAATGAGGTAGTGCTATCACAAAGGAGCTTGTAGTAAGTTTTTCATTATACCATGAGCATCCCACAGCAATCTCTGTCCTTGGGAGAAGTTGTCCCCTTCGCTGATGCCTTCTGACAAATTCCCAGGGGAAAACTGTCACTGAATACTGATTATCAGTGGTAGGGACCACAGGCTCTGAGCACTGTGGAAGCCTGAAAAGGACTTGTGAGGCAGGTGGATATTTCTTCCAGCCTTCTCCTGTGCCTGCACCATGCCTACATCTGACATGCTCATGAAGATCTCTGGTGGTAGAATCTTCACCATATTTTACTCTTGTACTGTGCTTACTGCTACAGAATTTTTCCGCAGCTGCTCTCTGGATCTTCTGTTCTGCAAGTCAAGTCCACTTCTTTTTTGTCCAGTCTGACACAGATTTGGAGATCTCTTTGCAGGATCCTTTTACATTCCTGAAAGCTTTATTATGTTCTTCTCAGCCTTCTCTTTAGGGTAAGCAATCCCACTTCATTCAGTCTTTCCTCATACGACATACCTTACAGACCTCTGAGCATTCCTGTTCCTCTGCCTGTTCACCTCCTTCTGAATCACAGTGCCTATGACCTTCTGAGTCTTCAAGCTACAGTTCTGTTTTTATGTTTGAGCACTGTGGTGTCTTTTTTCACAACAGAAAGGACATTGTTGATTTAAGTTCAGCTATCGCTCTGTCCTAATCCCTAGATCACTCCAGCACTTTGGCTGCATAACAAACGGTTTACCCATTTTGTATTTTTTAATGATCATTCCTTAAAAATGATCAGAGGGCTGGAACACCTCTCCTATGAGGAAAGGCTGAGAGAGTTGGGGTTGTTCCACACGGAGAACAGAAGGCTGTGGAGAGACCTTATTGTGGCCTTTCAATACTTGAAGGGGCCTATAGGAAACATGCATAGAGAATTTTTACCAAAACCTATAGCGATAGGACAAGTGGCAACGGTTTTAAAGAGGGTAGATTTAGATGGGACTTAAGGGAGAAATATCTTGTGATGAAGGTAGTGAGACACTGGAACAGGTTGCCCAGAGAAGTTTTGGATGCTCCATCATTGGAAATGTTCAAAGTCAGGTTAAACAGGGCTTTGAGCAACCTCATCTAGTGAAAGATGTCTCTGCCCATGGCAGGCGGTTGGACTAGATGATATTTAAATGTCCCTTCCAACCCAAACCATTCTATGATTCTATGACTCTAGAGAAATAATATAAAATGGGCAAAGGTTAGTCCCTTTGTTTCACCTCAGAACTTAAAAAAATTCATTTTCTTTGGTAGTATTTCTACTTTAATCATGGTAGTAATAGAAATGGTAATTTTGTCCACCACAATTGTTTTTTTGTTAAAGTTTAATTGCTGTCATCATGGGCTTTATGCCACTTTTTAAAATTTAGACTGTTAGTTTTGAGGGGCAACCTGAAGCAATTATGACTCTTTTGAGAGCAACATAAATATCTTGCTATGTGTCCCCTGTTCAGCAAGGCCTGGCACCCAACCAAGATTTCATAAGCCACTTTTTAACATCAAACATACACTGCTTATATCTTGCATTCCTTTTTTCATATGAGTTAGAAATGGTGGTGGGAGAAAAGGTAGCAGCCATGGTCAGGAAGCTCAACACAGTGCTTGAGAGCTGGCAGGTCTGCAAGTGTATCTTGCAACAAATGATGTTAGGTTTTGTGAATCTATATGCTGTTTAACATCAAGGGTGCTATTAAACCACAGTGATTGTTTCTTACTGGTTGAATTAGTACTCACCTAACTGTAAGTCGTACTAACCACAGCTTCAGGTTCAGCACTTCAGCAGTCTTACTCCAAGAACATGCTCCTTGCCTTGCTATACTGGAGACTTACTGCCATTTACATGGAGACGCCTTTACTAAGCTTAAGCAGCATAAAATGTATATATGCCTATGCCCCTGCATAGACTGAGGAAAAATTAGCAGACTGCTATTGCAAAATAAATTTGTCACTTAGTAATTTCTGTGAGTCTGCAGACAAGAGGATCACTTCAGTATATGCACAGTATACTCATAGTAATTCACAGAATTTCTGCAGCATTTTCCACAGCAAAAGGCATTCCCCTTCGCTACCAAGTCAGCCTGGCTGACTGCTTTTCACTAGATCTAGCAAAGTATGCTCTGAAACGCTGGCATCTTTCACATAAATTTTCATTATTTATACAAATCAAAACTTTCATGTACCCTCCCCTCCATTCTCTAGGTCTTCTGTAAAATAAAAAAAAGGAAGCGATGACCTTAGAGGAGAAAAGGGTCTCTCACTATCTGGCATCTTGGATGGGAGTTGCCAGATTCCATTCCAATTTATGCAACTGCTGTCAGCAGAACGAAGTCCCCTCCTTTCCATGAAAAGTACACAGTCTAATAGTATTTCTATTAATTAAAGCCTCTGGGTAGCATCAAATGACTCCCCAGAACACTCGCCAGAACTTGCAGTTCTTGATCTAAATGGGACTGTTAGTGAATGTAAGTCAACAATTTTTAATGGAATTTCCTCTGCTTCCTCCTCCTATTTGCCTCTCATGAAAATATTCCACCAGAAACATTTTTCACTGGCTCTTTCAAATACTGGGCCTGTAGGCAAGCAGTGACTGAATAAATATTCTAATGCTAGCAAGGGTGCAATGAATGACTGTCCATCTGTACAAAGCTTGCTTTGCTCCCCATGGATCTAAAATGGCACCTGTTAAGCAACACACAGATGGGTTTTATGTTTGCCAGTGGATCTAAATAGGGATAGTCGTCTTATTGATGGTGATCCTTGGCTGGCCATAATGTTCAAAAAAAAAAAAAAAAGGGAAAATCTTGGCATAGGAACTCTACTAATCTAGTTTTAAAAATATTTATTTAGCTAGATTTGAGTAAAATGGCTTTTTATTTAATTTTTGCTTACTACCAGGCAAAGCAAACTGGGATTTTATCTGAAGAAGTGAATATCTAGCATTAATCAATAAGCAAGCTTGTGAGTACTTCAGAAAAATCTCTTCTACCAGCAACTTCCCTCTGACATCACAACAAGCAAAAAACATTGTCTGTTTGACTTTGTCTAAGCTACATTGCCTTTCCTGTCTAGAGAAGCCCATGTGACATGATACCTCTTCAGTGCTGTGTTCTACTGTCATACACCAATGCTTTTTTGTTCAGAATCTACTCACTCACCCCATTAACATCCAGTGTTCTGTTGCACACAGTTTCCATAATCTTACAACATGCAAACACTGTCCTCTCAATTCACTGCTATGCTTTAGCTAAGCGACAGGAATTTGAAGGCAATGGTGATCCCTTTTTTTTCAGTCAGTCAAATGAGTCTTTACTAGGAAGCATTTGATTGGCAGAATAATAAATTCTTTCTTTATTCCAGAGTTTTTTAGTGTAATTTTTCTAAGTCTTTATTTAATTTCTTGTGTAGTAAACCTTTTTATTTCTACACACAGTTGAAGAAAGAGGCTTGATTAGGCCACATTCAAACATGTAATCCAGAGTATTCGGGTTATCTTTCTGTGTAACCTGGAGTTTCATTAGTGGATGAGCAGTTCTTCTTCTACAGTGCGAGGGAGTTTTGGCCATTTTTGAAGATCACATTGTCAGAAGAGTTCTCCAAATACTTTTTGTGTGTTCTTCAAGAACACTACAAAAGCTAAGGCCATGTAATAATGAGCTTCAAACAGCTGCTTTTGCACATTGGAAAGAGAAGAATTCCTGGGTTGTACTGAACTTATGTCTACCACGCATTAAAAAAAAAAAAAGGAAAGAACAGGCAAACAGCAATATTTACAGAAAATGGCCATGGAATAATGTTCCAATAATCTAGGAAGCACTGATGTTAAAATAAAGCTATTTCAGCACCTTTGTCTCTACAGAGGGAAAATAACTCAGTGATCTTTTCAGAACATTGGAACTCCACAGTCTCTCTGCTGAGCCCCTTCCCTCAAGGAAAAAATGTTCAGATGACATTGGCTGTGAGTAGAATGCAGTTTTTAAGAAAGCCTTAAAAGTGATGTAAATAGCTACTTCCCTGTACTTGGGTGTTGAATACCCTATGGCACCTTGAAATTCCCATGCATGATGATGGATGAATTCACCTAGACAGCCCTCAGAATTAAGTGTTTTTCTTCGAAAAGCATCTGGGTTATCTCAGATAACTCAACTGAGAAGTGAACCACTGCCTCCTGTATGATATGAAAAGAACAAGTTTCTAAAACTGTGATTTTATTTTTAAGACTTTTCCTTCAACAGCTTTAAAGAAGGCAACCCACAAGTCAGGTTAGGAAAACCTTTTTTTCAGCATAAACTCCTCAAGATCTTTCAAAAATGGAGAGGGGAAGCTCACGAGGAGAGTCATCCACTAACACATTGTACACTTAGACCAAGGATGAGCCATCTACTAACATACTGTGCACTCAGACCAAGAATCCCTTGCTAGTCATCTCTCTATAAAGTCAGCAAAGAGATTTCTTTGACTAAATATTTGACTAAATATTATAAGAAGAACAGCTGGAACAAACATGAAGGAAAGTGAATTAATGAAGTACCAGGTCTTCACTTTTGATCCTATTCCTGGCTCTGCAATGAAACACATGTTTACCACTTGTATAGCAGCAGCTCACTGCAAATAATTTGTCTTGTCACATATTGTGGAAGCCACAAAATGATCCGTATTAGCTGCAGTGCACAAAAATAGGGACAACAAAGTTTTAACTGTTCCCAGCCAGGTACTGCCCAGACATCAGGGCCCCAGCACAGCCTGTTGCATCCGCTCAGCGCAGAACATGACAAGGCCTTGACTCCTCATTTCTCTGTTTCACTTGAGCAAAAAGTGTTAATAGATCTAATGCCATCTTATTTTCTCACTTCCGTTCAACAGAAGGTGACCAGACAACGAGTGTGAGGTCATTTTGGAAAAAGGAGGACTGCTGAGGTAAAGGTCATTGAAGAGGCAAGGTGCAAGAGTTCAGGATCTTGCCTCCTGGGAAAACTAAAGTTTTCACTCTGATTTCTACATTTTTACAAATTCCTTGTCATGACTTATAATTCCACCTTTTTAGCCCATTTATGTTCCTTCCGAGAGATCATCTCTCCCTAGTTTGGTGGACAGGGAGAAATGTCCAAAATTTTCAAAAAGATATTCAGTTGTGCTTAGAGAGATGTAGGTGGAACACGTCACCATTACTGCCCATAATTGTCATACACAATTGCAGTGCCTTCTTCAGAGCTAAGTTCACTTCTGTGGAATAGAGAGGCTCAAAGTTGCTATAACCTGTGCTAACTGCTTACAGCTGCAAATCAAAGAGCTGCTGCTGCAGCTGGACAGCCACAGGGGGCAAGGCAATGAGCTATGCTTCTAGGCTCCCAGACACAGGTTGCGGTTAGAGTTGCACAGGAGCCGTCACAGCAATTGCCTCTGACAGGATCCTCCAGGAGGATGAATCTGCTTATTCTAGTTACTTTTTGACAGCAGATTTGGCTTATCCAGTAATTGACTATCAGATCAAAACACGCAAAGCTGAATGATCCCCAGCTGCCTGCAACAAATTCTTCATAGTTTTACCCCTTATTTTGCTTACTGCACATTCCCAACATCTTTGCTCATTCTGAGCTTCATTATATCTAGGTGTGGGAAAAGGAAGAGAAAGCTCTACGGCCTCACTTCCAGATGCAGTGGAAAAGTCAAGTTAGATTCTTTCACTGTAGCACTGACGGATACTTCTTTGGTCTGAAAGGGCAGACTGGGTCAGTGTGTGCTACCTGAGCATCCAGGACTCTCTGTTCTAAATCCAAAACAACCTTGCAGAAAAGGAAAGACTTCTGAGTGCAGCCGTCATCCCCCATGTGCAAATACTCACCATCCCTTGAGCAGCAGAGTAAGACTGGCCATTTTGTGAGAGTGCCAAAAAGACAGAAGGCCATCTGGTGCTATAGACTGATCTAACAACACCGAAGTCAATACAGCCTGGTTGGTATACAGTACATAAGGCTTTCTTACGGACAGATTAGTCCCTGTAGTCAGGAGAGACTGGACATTACATTATCTGCACTAGAGAAGCAAACACTGACAAGCTGTAAGAGACAAGCTGGCAATGTGGCCCTCAGAAAGAGCAGAGAGTAGGAAGCTGATCATAGATTTGTTTGGGATTAAGAATTTTGGCAAACAAAGTTGCTGAAGGTATTGGACTCAGCTGCAAATTAGTGTTTGTAAATTCCTGCCTGGAATAACTTAAGACGTGTTATCATTTGTACAGGTAGTTTGCAAGAGTATAAAGTTGTTACGAAGATAATATGGAAAGAAAGGGAGGAAACTGTGAGATTCAAATGCAAAGAGTAAAAGGTTAGTGCCAACACATGCAATCACACCAGCATAACCCGATGCCTCAGTCATCTGCAGTGTTTCTTGCATTAAATGTGATAATACCATATGCTTATACAAACACACAGTACTGAAAGACTGTACATTTATGCTCACAATATGTCACTTTCCTGAGTGGGAGAGCAGGATCAGCTACCGCTATCCAGGGCTGAAGGACAGTCAGTGTTGCACATGTAGTTAGGTAAAAGTGCATGCAGTCATCCAGTGAATTGCAGACCAACAGTTTCCTTTCAATAGCTGATAAATTATTTGCATTGGTAACTATAAAATATTTAGAATATAACGGGATCTATACATTATGAGCTCTTCAAAGGATACAATCTGCTAAAATTATTCGAGTGAGTCAGTAGTATAGTAGGTACAAGAGAAGGCTGACATAATTTATGAAGGTCTCAAAATGCCTTTGTCCAAACCCTTCATAAAGAGCAACTAAAGAAGCTAAGCAGGCAAGAGGAGAAGGAGGAGGAGACAAAGTAGTTGCACAGATCAAAAATGGTGAAATAGGTGAATAATAACAAACAAAAAGAAAGAGAAGTGGTTGCTATGGCGTGAGGTTATCCACGATGTGGTACAAGATTCCATGCTCGGGCATATGTTGTTTATCAACTATCCGGAAAGTATTTTGCTGACATTCCAAAATTGCTTAAGTTGATTAAGACCAGAGAAACCGTGAAAAACTTTGGAGGCCTTAAGCAAATTGAGTGAATAGAAAATATGATGGCAGATGAAACCAAATGCTGGCAAATCTCTTTAGCACACTTTAAAGGAAATCACTAGAACTGCTCACTTTCCTGGGTTCTAAACTGTATCTCAGAAAAAGATTCAACAAACACTGTACATAGATCAAAAAAGACCACTACTCATGAAGAAACCATAGTGGAAAAAGTAAGCCGTTATTGGGCTATGCAAAAAATATAATGGTAATAGAACAGAAATATAATAATGTATGTCTATGTATTGTAATTTAGTTAACTAAATAAATCACTTGTCAGTTGGAACACCATGCACAGCTTAATTCTTCTGTCCCCTTTTAGATAGGGTGATTAAACTGAGATAAAAATTAGTAGAAATGCACTGAAAGACTCTCCTGTGTTTGCCTTAGACATCAAGCAAGTAGATGGGGACACAAGAAAAGAATCACAATAATAAATAACATGTTTTCAATACAACAACAAGGGAGCATTCACTGAAACAAATTTAGTGGCAATTTCAAAGGGGCAATAGGAAACTTTTTCATACAAAGCAAAATTATATATAATTATAATGTTAAATATTAAATAACAGATAATTATTTCAGGGACATACATCAACCACCAATTAGAGATGTTGGAAGCAAACTCTTCTACACAGACAGCCAACTCCCTAGCAATATACTGCCCATCTTCTTGCACTTTCTTTGATATACATAGTACCTAGCTACTCTTTAAGGTAGGATAGTGTGCCTTGGATCTGATTTACTCCAGACACTTCTATGGATAATTATTGGAATAAAAATTAGTACTGCATAAAGTGCATATTGTCATTGAAGCTATCCATTGAATGATTTTATTTTAAAACTTTGCTGCCTGATATGTTTCCACTTATTTTTAACTGGAAAGAAAAAGCAAGGAAACCAGCAGCATAGAACCCTTTTCTGCCTCAATGTATTTCTAATTTGTTGTACAAGAAGTGTTGTAAATTCCCTATTCCCTGATGGGGGTTTGAGTGGGGGAGATGCTGATCATAACAAATAATTCTTTGACCATTAAGTTGTTATTATTGATAGCAGAAACCTATTTACATAACACACTCACTTACACATGCACTTATAGTTACCAGGTGAAGCAATAGCTGGGAGACCATCCCCACTGTGTACTTGGAAGCAGAGGATCATTCTGAAGCACCAACGGCTTCTAGGTAATTGTCCAGAGTCTCCTTCAGGGAGTCCTTTGTTTCATGAGGTGTGCATATAGTCCTGTAGACTTTTCATAGAGCAGCCACTACCTCCCGGGACGTGGTCCAAGTTACACAACTCACTGCTGATGCCAGTGTGTGCTAGTAGCCTTGTATTAATTCAGCAGACTTCAGGTGCCCCGAGTTTATTAGTTCTTACAAAATCAACATGACTACTTGTCTCCAGATCTTAGCCTAAGGAAACTTTCACAAACTACCTTCTCAGCACTTACTTTTCCCCTGCTTGGTTTGTAGATAGCTAGTATCTAGAGTTAACACAGGTTTATGAGAAGGCATTGATTCAATCAATTCTGCTTTGAATTTTGTGGCCAAGGCTTGTGAGTGGAGGCAGTGCAAAGTCACTTCTGTTCATCAACTTGTTCCAGTGCAGGGGAACTTGCTCTCCCCACATGCATTACTGAAGTGTGGATACAAGCCAGAGCAGAAAAGGATCAGCTGAAATAGCGGGAGGGGATGGATCTATCATAATCTTTTTTTTTGCAGGAGAAGTGTCCAAGTTATCTCTGGAAACTTGTACTCATCTCATATCTTTAAAGTCTGTGGCATTAACACTAAACCGAAACAGCCTGTTGTATAGCATCTTACACCCCAGCTTCTCGTAGTCACATCTTCAGGGCACTCTTCTGTCAAATAACGTATAAATGGATATTGGTCATACCACATACGCCCATGTAGCACATTCAACAGTTCTTGCTGTGGTCCTTGCTCCACAATGCACTGTGAAATAATAACAGAGATATCTAATCTTTGCCAACAGTGTGGGGCTTATGTTGTGCCCTGCTTTCAATATCACTGCATTCACCGAGACCTGGAAAGAGGGGAAAGTCTTGGTTAAATTTTACATAAAACCATGGAATAATTTAGATTGCCTAAGAACCAACCTAAAGGTTGCCTAAAGAATCAACACTTAAATCAGACTTGACTTGTAAGTTAGATCAGTTTGCTCAGGGCTTTGACCACTCATATTCTGAATATTACCAAGGGTAGAAATTCCTTGATCGGTCTGAGCCCCTGTTCCAGTGTTTGCCTACCCTCACTATGATCTTCTCGATAGCCTTCTACAACATATGCTTCTCTAATAATCTTTCGGATCTTCCACTGGATTTGCTCCTGCATGTCACAGAATCACAGCATGGCTGAGGTTAGAAGTATCCTCTGAAGGTCATCTGGTCCAATGCTACTGCTTAAGCAGGGCCACCTTGAGCTGGTTGCCTAGGACTATGTCCAGACAGCTTTCTAATACCTCCAAAGACGGAGACACCACAACCTCTCTGGACAACCCATGTCAGTGCTCAGTCACCCTCATAGCAAAAAAATGATTCCTTAGGTTCAGTGGGACCCTCCTATGTTTTAGTTTCTGTCCATTGCCTCTAGTCCTGTCACTGGGTACCACTGGAAAGAGCCTGTCTCTGTCTTCACTGCACCATCCCTGCAGGTATTTGTATACATTCGCAAGATCCCCCACATACTTTGGTAAGATGTGTATCTTACCAAAGTATAGAGCCCCACAGTCTATACTATCAAGTATAGACCCCCATGACCCCCCATATGTCACTGTTTTTCTTGTACCATAGTACCTCAAACTGGACATAGACTTCCAGAAGCGATCTCATAGGTACCAAATAGTGGGGAATGGTCACTCGCCTCAACCTGCTGCCCACAGTTTTACTAATGTGGCATGTGGTTAGCCTTCATCAGCACACTGTTGACTCATGGTTAAGGACCAGAATGTCAGATGAACACTTATACATATGACCACTTAGACATTCACAACGAGGTAAGAACATCCAATCTTCCCACTAGCCCACATATATCTACTGAGAAATTCCCTGGAGTTGTCTGAAAGAACTATAGCACATATACAAAATATGTTGCCACCACACATGCTGCTGAATACTAAATGTAATACTTGCAGTTTTTCTCTTCTTTGGATTGCAGTGGATGACCTGCAAAAATGACAATCACGACTCACGTCTGAAAAAAAAGTGCCTGACAACAGTAGTACTTTACAATGTACTAGGATATATTTGAGAAAAAAAAATAAATTGGCCATGGATTAACAGACTAACTAGTGATATCTTCTTTCAGCACTGTGCCATGCTACATGTGCTTCCATGTGAAGTTTCCTCCTTCAGAATGAGATCCGGACAGCATCAGTCCTTGAGTGACACGCAGGGATTTAGCAAGGCATCTGCCTTGGTGCATAAAGAAGGAAGAAGCCAGCTCTGCTGATGGTGTCTTTTAGGAAATCCTCTACAGGTAGAGTGGAGAATTGAGCCTGTAAATTTGCAAGCTGAAGAAGGATACGCTTGCTGAAGTTGCAAAGCAGAGTCTGAAGCTAAGCCTGCAAGGGAGACAGATGACTCCTGTGTGGTCATGCAGAAGGAGAAGGTAGCAAGACTTGTCGATGCTGCCAGAGAAGAAGAAAAGAGCAGAGAGAGGAACACCTGTAAATATCCCAAATATATGGATTCCAGAGCAGAGGCTACCAAAAACCTGATGTTCTTCAGGCAAGAAGATTAAACTTTTTTTAAGGTATTCCAAATTATGTATCATGTTTTGTGTGAACTTGAGCCCATAGATGAACACAAAAGAATAAGGCATTTTATCACTCTGCTCATTTGCTATATTCTTCTAGCTATCAAGTCAACAGATAGGTAACATTTTCTTCCAGCATGTGTTACTGGTTCCCAGTTTTTTTAATTCTCACCAAGAAACAAAGCATATACTTCACCATCAGTGGCAACATTAATCAGTGGGTGCCATTGTGCACCAGACATAAGTAATAGAAACAGACAAAAAAAACCAGCAGAAAATTCAGCAAACTAGTCAAAATGCTTATCAATATTTTTAAAAGTAAAACCTTTTCTGTAACTGCTAGCAAACACAGTGGTCGGCAAGACGAGATCCCCAACTGATGATCACTTTAACTGAAATTAATATAATTATATCTATTTTCATTTCTATTTTCTACTTTTTTAATTGGATTTGCAGAAAGTGAAAATACAGGCATCCATGTGTTTTTTGCTTCACAGATTTTATACACTCCCTGTGCAAGTCACTTCAAAATTTAAGGAGTGAAAAAATGTCACATTTAATTAGGACTACCAATGTAGCAGTGATGAGGTACACTCCTCTAAAGTTGTTGAGATAAAATTATACACATTTCATATTGCTTAAAAAAGGCTATATTCTGAGCTAGACTGGTATGGCTGGACTCCACTCCACTGGAGATATGCTGGTGTAAACCTGGAGAGACTGAAATCCACGTGTGCCCCAAAGCATGCCTTTCATTCTGTAATTTTCTGGAGAGTAGATTCTCAAACAATATAACTGGAATAAACAAGAAAATAACACCAGCACCATCAGTAGAGTTATTTGTGATATACAACTACAGGAGTAAAACCAGAATCCTATCCTCAGAATTACAAATATTCCTGCTGAGTCTCTTTTCTTGGGATGGAAACAGATGGTGGATGCATCAAGGCCAGATTTTAATCTCAGCTGCAATCATGTAAGTCTGAAGCTGTTTTGCTGAAGTCTTTGCAGGGGCTTGTTTTCACAATAGAAAGTGGTCAGTGGTTTAAGGTATTCCCAATCCCTGGTTTGTTTTCATTGGGATGCTGTCCCCTTGGGCATTTGGGTTAAAATAAGACAATTAATAAAACATGTCTTTTTCAACTTGGATCAATTCCTCGATTTAATCCACAAAGCTGACTCCCAGCCACTTGCACTAGCACAACTTGGAGGGTGATGTCCCATGACAATCACCAGAGCAACCGGGACAGGAATACTATTTAGCCAACAAACATGAAGCTGCAGCCTCAAGAGATGACCCACGATCTGAGAAATAACGCCGCAAGAACTCAGGCTAGGAAAGGAAGAGAAGTTAGACGTTACTTTGGTAAATTAGGGGTTTCTAAATTGTATACTCCTGATGCAATTTGCTATGACCTAGAGCTTATAAGGAAGTGGATAAAGTAATTTAAAGCTACTAGCAATTGTTTTTTTGTAACCTCAAGGATACAAGAGGTTCTAAAAGACTGGAAGTAGGTAAGCACCATGGTGGTTTGCACAGGGAGAAAGAGGACCTGATAATCATTTTAACCGAAAGTATGCATAGGTACTCCATGGGCAGGGCAGTCACACTTTGTCCCACACATCTGTCCATCTCCCCAGTGCCAGCACTGGCATTTTTGCAGCTGTGTGGTAAGCCAGGTCAAGGAACTGATTTGTCTGAAAATTTTTCCCACCTCCCTCTCTTCCCCTCTCCTCCTATCTGGGTTAGCTCTGCTGGATCAAATCCTTAATTTTACTTGGTATATGGCTGTGTGGATCCAAATGCCACACAAGGAAAAAGGAACAAGCAAATGACATGAAGAAGAACAACCTAGCCCAAGCTTCTTCTGGTAACGTAATGACACCATCATACTCAGCAGCTGGCCAGCCTAAATCAGCTCAAAAATAATCACATAAGATATTTAACCCAGGATCTAATAAAGAAAAGCAACAGCTAAGGTACATTTGTTAAGATTAAATCAGGTCAGGCCAACCTAATTTCCACCTATGACAAGTAACAGGCCTCTTAGCAAGGATAGCAGTAGCACCCATGCTATAATTTAATGTCACTTACACTCTGCCACTATTTTCTGTGACAATCTTGTAAGTCAGGTACGGTAACATTGCCTGGATAACTAACTGCTAGATGGGCATGCTTAGATGTTAGTTCTCCATGACTGAAGCTGGAATGTAAAATGATGAATTTACATGTGAAACATGAACAAAGTCAAATGAAAATAGCATCAATATAGCAGGGACAACCATTTCAACACTATCTTATGTGAGCAACATTTCGGTATAGTCAGGAGCTAGGAACAGCAGACTTCCTTTATACTACTTTCATTTGTGACAGAGGCATAATGACTAACAAACTAACAGAGTTATACTTCCTGTGTTTGGCCAACTGGCATTTCTTTTTTCTTGGCTTATAATTCAACTGTCTTAGAACTGTGCCCTTTCTGGTATTGCTTTCCTGTCACTAGGATTGTATCAATCACATCCCAAGGGAATCCAGTAGGAAAGAAACAAAAACAGCCAACTTAGCAGTGGGACTTCTGTTTCTTCCACAATAACTTAAACTTCATGTTTCAAGCAATAACTGAACTGACATACTCACTGGAGTCTACTTCTCTCAAAAGCAGGTATGTATTTGGTTATATAAAAAAGTACTTACATTTTAAGGTTTAAATAAGACTTTTTAACTATTCTGCAATTTTAAAGTATTTTAACACATTTGCCTTTCATACAAATAGGCAGGCTTTTTCTATTCTAAAGAGCCACTGTAATTGCAATATTGACATGGCTGGTGCATTTCTCCACATGGAGATTTAGTTCTTTTCATCACATTTCTACAATATCGAGGAAATTTTATATAAATTATAAGTAATACCATCCACTTAAGCCCAGAGTGAACTCAAAGATTTTTCTAATCACCACTTTGGAAACTCTTGTCTCTGGAAATGCAGAGTATATTTCAGGGTTGACATGGATGTTCCAAATCTGTAATATGAGTTTAATTACCTCTGATTTTTATATTTCTCAAAGGAATGACAAAGAATGTCTGCTCTTGTAGCATTTACTTTTCTTTCTCTCAAATAATTCTCCATAGTCTTTCTGTATCAGCATAATTAAACCTCAGTTTATTTTTGTTTGTTTTCGTGTTAAATCATCACTTATATTCCAATTTATTTAACATGGGATTGGTCAGTCAGTCATTTTTGTTGCATGTCTTCTGATCTATCTTGATTAGTAGGTGGCATATAGGTCACCTTTGACTTAAGCACTATTTAAAGCTGTATAGGTATTTGTTCTGAATCAGTTGTGAGCCCACCTACATTTAGGCACGTTGCAGGTTTGATACAGCTACATTTAAGGAGTTTTTTTGACATAAATATCCCTACAGTAAGAGTTGAATGTTCTAAGCCTCACTGCACATGAAAAAACAGAGAAGGTCATCTAAAACTCCCCTGAATATCACACTTCGTTTAACTCATCAGAAATTCAGTGCTCTAGATACTTTCCCTCTTGGTTCCTCCGATAAATGCAGTAATCTGCAAGACTATTACAGAATCACAGAATGGTAGGGGTTGGAAGGGACCTCTGTGGGTCATCTAATCCAAACCCACTGCCGAAGCAGGGTCACCTACAGCAGGCTGCACAGGACCTTGTCCTGGTGGGTCTTGAATATCTCCATAGA
>Ga0181612_169400_pt1 | contig 32829 bp, 22 predicted proteins | sample HoacroProtozoa21_FD_119630 | JGI IMG/M metagenome (GOLD analysis project Ga0181612, IMG submission 119630) | Hoatzin crop microbial communities from Cojedes, Venezuel. Combined Assembly of Gp0051906, Gp0051904, Gp0051908 | reverse complement strand
TTTTTTTTATTTATTTTAAGCATTATTTTTAAATAAATGGAACGGGGCTTGTGATATAGTATGTACTGATCCTTAAGGAGTAGAAATATTTGGGCAGAGTTCTGAAAAAATGTTTCCACAAGTTGAATTTTAAGGTGTTTTTTTTAGTCAAAAGCGAGATTGGTTAGTCTTATTTAAAACTCTTGCTTGCTTAAATAAGAGCTGGAAGTTTTGGGAGGTGCTGTCAGAATATTATTTCACTGCCCGTATACACAGAAGAATAAGCGAGATTATTAGTAGTCCTTGGTAGACTCCTGAAAAGCCTTCCAGCCACCCCTGCAAAGGAGGAAAGGAGTTTCTTTGTGTGGTTTAGGCAAACTGACTGGAGGAGGCACAGCAATATGGTCAAGTGGCTCCATTAAAGGTACCTGCAGCCCAAATGTTCTTTTGCCGTTTCCGTGATTGTTGTTGTCTTTGTATTTAAAAACAAACCAACCCCCCAGAACACAAGAGGAGGTATGATATGTTGACTTTGCACATGGTAAATAGTTTTATCCTTGCAGGTAGATTGGTTTCAAAGCTGTTATAACTTCTGTCTTTTTTTACATGAACACCGTTAGTTCCCACTAATACTGGTTTCTTCTTGCAGAATTTAATGTTGGACAGTATCGTCGGGATTTGGTGAAAAAGTATAAATCTTTTGAATTCTTCCTGCCTGACAATGAAGAAGGCTTGAAAATCAGGAAGTAAGTTTTGAAGGTGTTTGACTACACAATGCTAATTGTATTACAATGGTATCCTGTGTGATATGGTCTTAGAGACTGCTTGAAGTTTCATTTTTGCATGCTCGTGAAGACCCATAAGAGAGTGCAGTATGAAATGACAAGGACAAGAAATTCCAGAGAAGGTGGAAAAGTGATTTGTTTAGGCTGCTTAAAAGTTGGGGTATTTTTTTCTTAAATGCTTCATCTCAAGCATCAAAAATGCAGAGAAGGTTAAATACTAAAAGTGGATTCCTTTTCACCTTTCAGTAGACTGTGACTGCTGTTACTCCTGCAGATGCTCCAGGATATTTTCACTCAAAACAAAGTAGTTATAACAAATTTTTCTTTGCTTTTTGTAAGGTATCAGCTAATAGATGTGACTCTTTCTACTGTCTGGTTCCTGAAATGCCATTTCAGAGCTTTTGTGTGCATATTAAAGAAGAAAAAGCCCTACATATCTGCTTTTCTTTTTGGTTTGCATACTGGAATTTTTTGCCTGGAGTACTTTGAACGTGTTTGTCATGTTCCGTTCAAATGAGTGAAAATGAAACGCTGTTATTCTCTCCCTGAAATTGCCTTTTTGGCCACCATGCAGGTGCTTCATGCAGTCAATCAGTGTACTGCCTTGAAAATTGCCATGTTTTGCTAATGCAGTGCAAACAAAATGAGCACCAGTGTGAACATCTGTGCCCAGATGAAGCGCTTGAGACTGCTCTTGCTTGGAAAAAGCCTGTACTTAATGTAGAGGAAAGACCTTTAGAAGAAAGAGAAGGTCAGAGCAAGAGGGAGCTGCCTGTCTTTCTTTTAGAAGATCAAATAGGAAGATGTTTTGATTTTCTTGACTATTCATTGTCTCTTTCGCATGTTCAGGAAAACTTTTAAGAGAATGCAGTATGAAATGAGAAGGAACAAATTTTAGAGCAATGGAAATGCGATTTGTTTAGGCAGCTTAAAATACGGAGTATTTTGTTCTTAATTTCTTCAGCTGAAGAATTAAAAATCTCTGGACTTCCCTACTGTCTGGACTTTCTTTTGTGGCTGTCCCTTTGCTTGTCCTCTCTCTCTTTCCTTTCCCTTCCACAGCAGTTGAGTATTGCTATTGTTGAAGGAGAATAACTTGCGTAAGAACCTGCTAACCATTTGGGACCAGAGAGTAGATACAAGTAGCATTAGTCTTGCAAGCCCTTACTTTTTGCTTAGAGGTAGAGCCAAACCTTTTAATGTGCGTCTGTGTCACCTCTTAGACTAAATGGTGGGGAATATAGCATGAAATGGGCTGTGGGAGCTAATCTGCCTAGTTAGCAATGAGTGAAGAGTGTTTGTATGTATTTAGTGAAGACTTGACTCAGTTCCTGACATCTATTAACCATGCTAATGTGGAAATACTGTCAAGATTGAAAAGCCTTCATTTTTCTTTTAAGATAAAACGTGCATGCAGGGTATGGTAAATGTAAGAGAAGAGTTATGCGTTTCAGTCTGGAAGTCAAAATAAAGTAATAAAGCATAGAAAGGCTGTTGGACAGTTTTTAATGTTGGTACTGTAAAAAGACTGTACTTACTGGAAATAAGTGGGGCTTTGTTCTACAAATGAGTAAATCATGCACGATGTTAATGTTGCCCTCCAGTATTATTTATGTGTTAGAAATCGTGACGGACTTTGAAGATAATACTAATGCTGGGGAGATAGGAAATTTGCAAATTAATTTATTCTTGTCCAGATTTAAGACAAGTGTAAAGTGTGTGGGGTGGGGTTTTTTGGCGTTTGCCCTCAGCAGTCTCCAGTACTAATTTTGTTGGGTTGGTGACTACAGTGGGGTGTTGTTTTCACTGCTGTCTCTGATACCTGGTGCTAACTTTGTTTTACTCTATTTCAACAGATTTTTTTGACAAAAGCAATTTTTACATGATCGTTCGAAAGAGAAGTAGTAGATTACTGAAAAATAGTTGTCTGTCCACTTTAACTTAGGGCCACAAGATAAAAAACCTGAAGTTGATTTCTTTTCCCCCCCTCTTTGAGAGTCAAATTAAGAAGCAAATATCTATGAATAGGTAATTAGGAAAAGAATACAGTTGCAGGGATGTTTCGGTGATGTTACTTTAGATTAGTGAAAGTTTATCCTGGCCAGCAAAGCTGGTGGGCGTTCTGTGGTGATTCGTAGTTGTATCAGTTGCACCGAGGAGCACTGGACTGGCCTTTTTCTTAGGCAGATGACTGTGACCACATCTCCTTAGTATAACTTGGTTGACCTCTGTTGTTTTTCCCTGTGTTTCGGGGGCAGGGAGGGGCTGATTTAAAAACAGGTGTTTTTTGGGACAGACTATCTAACATTTGTAGGGCACTTTGATCTCAATGTACAAGTGCATTAATAAAATTACTTTAACTAGCATTTGAGTTTTACTCTCTCTCATTTTTAAGACAGTGTGCCTTAGCAGCGCTGAATGACGTCCGACAGTACCTCAGTGAAGAAAACGGGCACGTGGCTGTAAGTTGCTTGTTGAAGACACGTTCTTGAGGTGTCATTCCCTACAAAACAGTGTGTGTCTGCTGGATAATACACAGCCTGAGTCATTCCAGTATCTCTTCAGTATTTCAGATTTATTTTTCTTTCGGAGTTGTATGTTAGATCTATCTTTGTTGCTGCAGTGAAAGGAGAACTTAACTTCAGAGTGATGATGCCGTATTGGGCAACCACCTTTGAGATTTGACGGGTTAACTGGGGAAAGGCTAACACTAAGAAAAATGTCCTCCACATCATGTGATGTAGTGTTAAACTCATCTGTTGTTTTGGTTGCACTTGTGTTTCTGTTTGATAGTGTAGCCTTTCAAGTGAAAGGCAGAGACTTACTGAACAAAAAAGCATCCTGGGTATTGCTTGGCAGTTGTGTTGCTGACATGAGATATCTCTGAAGAGAGCAGGAGAAACTCGGAGTAAATTGCTCTGTATCCGAGTATTTAATAACAGGATGCAAAACATCAGCTGTTCGGCTACTGACGTAATGATGTTTTGTGCATAACATTGCTTTTCTTAAGACTACTGACACAACTCTGTGGTGGTTCCATTAATTAATCAGGGAAAACCATTAACTGTAATTTTAAGTTCTGCTGGGGACATGAGGTAAGCTTTATGCTTTGACAAACTTCATACTTTGGTAAAACACTGGTGTGCTCAAAGCTAAACGTAAGTCCTTAGAAAAATGGCTGCATATTTCCCTGCCGTTCACAGACAGGATTTACGAGTCTTGCAGATCTTCTGCCCTTTGAAAGATTTTCACTTGCATGGTGAATACCATATTGTTTGCAGCATCTTTTTTGTGTAGTAGAAGTTCACTAAAAAACTATGCATGTTAGTATTTAATGCTGGTAAGGGCTAGGAGGAAGATTCTGTCCTGTATTATGTGTTAGGCTTAAATTCCGATTGCTTCTTCCAAATACAGTGTTCTACCAGTAGTGCTTTCAAACTATTGCTCTTTTTTTATTATTTAGAAATGGATGTGTGTGAAGTAGGAATGTTTTTTGTTTTTATGTTGAGCATGTTGAGGTAGCAGGGTAGAGGGAAGGGGAAGTGTTTTCATTGCTTTCCCTCACATTGAGGAACTTGGAACCCTTGTTTTTGTTGCTAGTAACACAGTGCTTCTCACAGGCTATGATGCTTTTTAAATTCCCCCCTCTATTTTTCTGTAATTATACCTAGGTCTTTGATGCTACAAACACTACTCGAGAACGTAGAGAAACCATTTACAAATTTGGTGAAGAAAATGGTTATAAGGTGAGTCAAAAGCAAAGGAGTTCTGCGCTAATGCCCAGACAAGTAGAGCGGTGGTAGTTTTGCCCTCGTCTGTACTCTGAGTTAAGAAGTGCACTAGCATAAGCCACATCCTTCCTAGATGTTTAGTCAATACAGCATTTTGTGTTCTCAAGCATTGTTTGTGATGAAAAGTCACCCCATCCCCATTTTTCTTGTCTTTAATGTTTGTGCTGTTTGGAGCTAATCTCTTTTATGCTATGGCTTTCCTTCTGTTGTCCTGGACCCGTAGTTCTGAGTGTACTGTCAGCAAGAACTATTTAAAAGATGGTTCTTACTGCAGTTAAGATTTTTGCTGTGGAAACACATAGGGAATTCTGTGTTAGTTCTGTACAAACCAAAAGCTTTCTGTGGCTTTCTGCCTTCTGTGTGGGATTGTTTTGCATTTAGCTGTTCTCCAGTCATCTTCCATTTCCTCGAAACTTGCATCTCCATGAAGCTTTGAGACAGCAAAACACAAACCTCTTTTTAAGTGAGGTTACTCCATTAGTTGAAAGACTTCTAAATTACTGTTTCAGAAACTTTAGTTGCCATTTGTATGGCTGAACTTGCATCCTTGCCATTTATTTCTTCCTATTCCATCCAAAAGTTTTCTCACTGCAAAATTTTTCCACTAATAAGCATTGTTGGGGAAAATAGTGTAGAGCATGATGCTTCAGGGAATGGTAAGCCAGTGCCTTGTGATGAGAGGGTCTGGAGAAACATGAGTAAATGGAGGCAACTTTAAGGCATGGCGCTGTTAAAAAGGAGTTAGCGTGGAAATGAGCAACATGCTGCTTGTGTGTGTTAGTTTCCAGAGGCGTTTTAATGCATCTTCTTCCTTCCTGCCTTCCATACATGTGACTGTCTGTTTGGACTGAAGACTTTTTTTGTCGAGTCCGTATGCGTAGATCCAGAGGTCATTGCTGCAAACATTGTGGTGAGTACAGGAAAGACTGTTTTAACTGCCTTAAGTCAAGAGGTTTAAAGTAGCTAGGTGTTTTTAGAAGTATGTTACATAAGAACTTCCAATAGCCAAAAACCATTAACTCCCACTAATGGAACACTTTTCATTTGTTTTCCTGTCCGTGTGTGTATCAACTCAGAAGTTTAATTCTATGAAGAACAGTTCTTTTTGCTTTACATGTGTTTTAATTAAGTTCCAGAAAAATAAGTTTTTGTGTTGTGTTCTCCTCCTTCCTATTTCTTTCAAATAGAGAAAAAGGATTAAAAAGGGAAAGAAACTCATGTACAACTCTCCTGTTTGTATTTTAAACAGCAAGTGAAGCTGGGTAGTCCTGACTATGTTGATTGTAGTAATGATGAAGCAACAGAAGACTTCATGAAAAGAATAGAGTGCTACAAGAACTCGTATGAGACATTAGATGAAACTCTTGACAAGTAAGTGCTGAAATAATACTGTGATCACAACTGGATTATTTTAAGATGTTTCCTGAGGGGATGGAGCATGCTGTATCGGGGATTAGGGCTTTCTAGTCATGTTTTTTAAATGCCTTGAGCTCTCTTTCCTCTAACAAATTAGAGTGAGTTGGCTCCAGGGGTGGAGCCTGGAAACTTGCTTGCTTGAGGAAAATTGGCGAACCACACTACTCTGGGACAATATTCTTTTTGATTTTCCCACTTGGAGAATGGTATGATTCTTCTGGGATAGAACCAGCATCTAGAAATCATTCCAGACTTGCTGTAGTGGTTGGTTGTCATTTGGGTTTTTTTTTTTAGTACATGGAGGAGACCCGAGTGATTCATAAGCATAACTTCATTGCTTGACACGGCTAAGATGAGTTTTAAACACATCAGTCTTAAAAAAGCGACTTCTAAATTTATTTACATGTGCTTGCAAACTATCCTGTAGGTGCAGGGCTGTGAGAGACTTCAGTAGCTAGATTATTTACCATCATGCCAAAGCATTCATCTGTTTTTCATTCAATTTCAACACTTGAAATTAAGGTAGGGGTGAACCATGTGAGGCTGAGCCCTGTTTCTCTTGCTACAGTCCAGGATTGCAGTGTGGAATTTTGAGCTGTGCTCATTCCTGGTGCACTGGGTTTGTTTCAGGACCAGTGGTATAGAGAAGCCTGAGCTGCGTTTTAATGTAATTGAGTGTAAGCAGCGTGAAGCTGGCTCAGTCAGAACAGTTCATGCATGTAATTTCTGTGATGGACCTAATGGTTGTGCCTGGGTGAAATAGTAATGATTAACCCCAAAGAATGCTGTCAGAGATGAGATGATGATGTGGTGTGATGTCTCAGATGCATTGCTAGAAACCAATAGTGGTTATTTTCAGCTTTAATATTAGACCTTTTCCCTCCTTTAAACTAGATGCTACTCTGAAGTTACAGCTCAGATGAGAAAGGATAAGCAGTGAGAATTGAAATTATAACCTGTGGGTGGGGTAAATTACGGTACTGTTAATAAATAGTTGTTGATAGAGTGGTTGAGAAAAGGTCTTGCTTCAGGCTAGTCCCTGGCCCTTCTGGTGTAGTTTTTCTGGAAGGGTTAACTGAGATGGGTAAATAGTGGCTGTGCCTTTTGGCCCCTGGGTGTGATCAGACAAATACGTGCTGTCAGGGAAGTGTTTGTAACCTGGAGAAAAATACCTAGTATCAGAAAATATCTGGATATCTTGTTGAAACTTCCACAGTTGAATGACTCCACTGAATCTTCCTTGCAGTAGGAGGGCTGAATTTTTCCAAGAGTAGGATCTAGGTTTGAGAGACAAAGTGCGAGTAAAGGGAACAGAAGAGAAAGTGGTGTGAGCAGCTTATGTGTGAAAGGAATAGAGTTCATCCTCTAGCTTTGGAGTATTGCATTATTTCTTAGGACAAATGCATATTCTGTGAGTAATTGAGGGTTTGTTTATTGCTCTGGCATGCTGCCCCTTTGTTTCAGAGTGAGGGAGAGAGTGGGAAGATTGTGGTACATGCTAACAGAAGCTATGTGGAATCTTACGTATTTGTTTGTTTGCTCGTGAAAGGGATCTTTCTTATATCAAAATTATGGATGTTGGAAGGAGTTACCTTGTGAACAGAGTAATGGATCACATTCAGAGCCGGATTGTCTACTACCTCATGAATATCCATGTGACTCCTCGGTCAATCTACCTCTGTCGACATGGAGAAAGTGAACTCAATCTGAAAGGGAGAATAGGAGGAGATCCTGGACTGTCTGTCAGGGGGAAAGAAGTACGTACCTCCTGAACAAGTGCGACTGGGTTTGTGCGTATCTGTGCATGCGTGCAGTTTGTGCTGTGCATTTACAGCTTTCTTCCTCCACACCCTTTTCCTCTTCTTTAAGAGGGATCTTTTTAGTTGAGTATGTGGGAAGTGGAAAATGGGTGGACACACTTTGTGTGTTGTGATTTGGTATGTGCTTTTTTATCTGCTTGTCATGCTGTGGGTTGAAATTCCTTTTTATCCTACAGCACAAATCAGTTGTCAAGAAGACTTTAGTTTTTAACTGTATTTTTGTAAAATCTTGACTTGTTGAATAATTGGGAATGTTCACAAGTTAAAGCTGAAAGGAGATTTCCTGGACGTAAAGACAGGAGCTGCAGAAAACTTAGGTCTTCCTTGTACTCCTTTCCTTCCCTGTCCTGTCCCTCTTGGCCTAGTGGAATGTGTTGTATTTCTTAGCAAAAGCTTTGATAGAGCCTTTTGGAAAAGTTATAATGAGTTTGCGGAGAATAGAGCCTGTGTGTTCCAAACTGTGTGTTAGCTCTGAGCCCTCACCCAATGTCTCGTGTTTTTCTTTCAGTTTGCCAAAAGCTTGGCGCAATTTATTAATGAGCAAAATATCAAAGACCTGAAAGTTTGGACCAGCCAGATGAAAAGGACAATTCAGACTGCTGAAGCCTTGGGAGTGCCTTATGAGCAGTGGAAGGTTTTGAATGAGATAGATGCAGTAAGTTCTTCTTTTCTAAACATCTAGTAAGTTGCTTTGTTTGCTAGGGATGAAGGAAGTACTTAATTTTGTAATGATAAGTCTTCTGTGGGATGGAAAGTCATTTAAACTGGTTTTAGAGGCTGGGAAAATTGTTAATTACTGTTAGCAAGGCTAAACATTTTATCAAATTTTGCCATAATTAATTTAGCCGTGGTTTGTCTCTCCCAGTAAACCATTCCCCTGTAGAAGCCACGATGCAATGAAATTTTTGGTAGGTGGGTGTTGGAAAGAAAAAAACCATTGGTGGTTGGCACTTTCCAGCTGCACCTGTAAGATGCATGAGTAGGTGCAATAGATAAAATGTGACCTTGCTCAGTGACTGTGCTTGCCTATTTATGTGCCTTCACTTGTGTAGGGATTAATGGTTCCTTCTAACCACATCTGAGTCCAGCTGAGCATCCCGTTCATCATGCGTGACAATTTTGTCTTTAAGTGTCAGAGTAACAAAATACAGTTGTTAAAAGTTATTTATATGTGGTTTTATTTAAGAATGACATCTCTTTTTGAGCTGCTGGAAGTACATGTTTTCAAATGATTTTTATGATCTGTAGGGAGTGTGTGAAGAAATGACATATGAAGAAATACAAGAAAATTATCCGCTTGAATTTGCGCTGAGAGACCAAGACAAATACAGATACAGATACCCTAAAGGAGAGGTATGCATTTTTCCTCTCTTAAGGTGAAGGGCTTCCTTGTTTTGTTGATTACATGCATGCTGGCTTTAGGAAGGGGAAACAAAATTAAAATTAATAAAAAGGATGTTCCTTTCTCCAGGGGAAAGCACACAGGAGCTTGCAAGGATTGAGCCCAGACCATGTAATTTGATTCAGGACTTGAAAAATAAAACAATACATTTAGAAAAACGCTTGAGAGCTTTGATCTTGTGGGCATGGTTTGTATGCTGGTCCAGCAGTGATAAAGCAGGAAGAATGGTTGCAAGGCTTCAAACTGTTGCATATGCAAACAGACTGCCAAGATCGCCTTTTCCCATTCATCCTTGCTATAGACAGAGGCTGTTTTGCGTGCAGTTCTGGCTGAAATGCCGCGGCAATCTGTAGCCACATTGATCTTTCACTTCAGTAAACTGCTTGCCTCTGGGAAAATAACTTGCTGACAGCTTTTCTGAAGCAGCCCCGTTACAGCGCAGCAGCTGCCAGATGGTCCCCCCGGCCTGGCTGCGGAGGGTTTCGGACGCAGGGCAGCAGGGCGGAGGAGCGGCTGGACCAGCTGCTCTGGTGTTCGTGGCATGAGGAAGCGAGCTCCGAGGCCGCCTGTCCTCAGCAGTCAAGAGTAATCTCTGTGCAAAGAGCAGCCTGCCCTAAGAGCGGTGGCCTTGCGGGTGTGACCCCAGGCTCACTAATGAGGCAGTCACTAAGCTGCAAAGTTCTCCTCATCCTTTGGAACAAGGAGTGTTTGTTTTTCCATCCTCTGGGATAGCGACAGACTCCCTCATCGCCTTGGGGTGAGGAGTTGAGCTCAGTCTTCTGTCAGAGGCAGTTTCTTGAGTCGCAAGGCTCTGTGCAGCCTGGCTGGAGACCACCATATTCCTCTTGCCGAGGAGTGAATCAGCAGTGCTGCTTTCCGACCGGGCTGAAGGCTTTCTGCTGTGCTCGTTCCTTGCCCATGTGCAATGCCTGACGCACTTTGGAAGTATTGTCTTTACTGTGCACGTGAAAATGAACTTCAGCATGCACATGCAGAAATCCTGCTGTTCACCTGCAGCAGCAGATTTGCCGTGTGGGTGCTGTGTAGGACAGGTGGCAAGAGAAATCTGGCCTTGCTTTGTCACCTTTGGTGGGCTGGTGGCTGCCGTCACCCGGGCAGTTCATCAAGCCCACGGTTTGTTTTCAAAGGGCAGCCTGAACAAGTCAGACTTTGTGAACTGCTCGTATGCTGACTGTAGGCTGGGCTTCCCAGATTTTTGCTTGGAAGGACGATGCTTTTGAAGGTGAGGTATGGAAAATAACGTGCAAGACCTCACCTGTGCATTTGCAGATGCTGTGAATTAAATTCTAAGGATTTTGTGGAAATTCTGGATCATAGCAACTAATTTAGTAAAGCTTTTCCATGAGGGAGCTATATTTTGTAATATGTATACACTTTGATAGTCTGGAAGACCTGCACTGTGTTCTTGAGGAAAATTATTACTACAGTATTTGTGCACTAATACAACGTTTAGAAGATGAGCAATATGAAAGTAAGATCCAGTGTATATACGTATATACTGTTCAAAGAGTTTTCCCTTTTTAATGTGCTGTCTATTTCTCCTCCCCGCCCAGTCCTATGAAGATCTTGTTCAGAGACTGGAGCCGGTAATTATGGAACTTGAAAGGCAGGAAAATGTGCTTGTCATATGTCACCAAGCTGTCATGCGCTGTTTGCTTGCATATTTTCTTGACAAGCCTGCAGGTAAGTCTGCCTTGATACATTACAAATGGTCTATTTTTTTTAAATTTACTGGTTAAGTTCCAAATGGTGAATTCTATCAATTTCGTTTATCGTCAGAGGGTGGTTGTGCTAGGCAAGTACGCAAGTGTAAATTTTTTTGTATTTGACCTACCCATGTTAATTTGAAGGCGATTTTTATTGAGCTGCTTCTCACCTGGAAGGCTGTAATGTTTGTTTTTCCGCAGCTGTTTGAATAGCAATGCCAGGGAAGAAAACAGATACACTATCAAATGAAAAGAGACTTTTAAAGTGGTTGGTCTGTAACATAATAGAGAAGATAACTGTTTTTGTAATCTCTATTTCGTATGTAATTTGTTGTTCGATTTCTCAGAACAACTGCCTTACCTGAAGTGCCCGCTGCATACTGTCTTAAAGCTAACGCCGGTGGCTTATGGTGAGTAGTATTAAGTATGTATGATGTATAAGTAACTATAGTGTTACTTAATTATGTCTCTGTAATCAGTGAAGTTTGGGATGCATTTCAGTTAAAACACTTTTTAAATTTATTTTGCTATAAAGGAGAATTGAACAATGAAGTTTGACGTTGCTTGTGTCCTTGTACAGCTTTGTTGGAATCAGTGAATCTTTTGGTTGACATTTGCTTTGCATTATGCCAGAAAATATCTGTTTATTAGTGAAAGCCTGAAACTTCAGTGGCTGTAACTGGTGATGGACAGTTTTCATTTGTATGCAGTTCACATGCTATTTCACTAATTCTTCTGGCAAACCCATGCCTTTTATACATGTCCGATACAGTAAGTTCTTGTTTTTTATTGATGTATTTGAGGGTATGGCTTTTTGTAAGACAAGCAAATGGACATTTATATAGGCTTAGCATCTTACGAAGGGTGTTCCCCTTACCCTTCACTAACTTTGTTCTCTTTTCCTGAAGTGTATTTTTTGTGGACCTTCATACTGCCAGATGAACTTACCGTGTTTGTTGTTGCTGGCATATGTTCGTCAGCAGCTGTAATCAGTGCTTAGCTCAAGGGCTTTAGCTGAGATTTGCCGCTAGCTTATGGAGTGTGGGGTATGGGTTGCAACATGTACTTCTTGTCTGATTGCTAATTAAGTTGTGTGTGTGTTTCAACCTTAGCTTAACATGTGCCTGCTGTTAATTTTCTTCAAGTGATGACTTAATTATATCTTCTGATACCTCATTGCACTTCAGAAGATAATTTGTAGACAAAGAGAACTATGCACAGCTTACCAGGAAATGGATTGCCAAGAAATGCTAGGCGAGTTAGTAATCGGAAGTGCAAAGGTGGCTTTGATGAGCAGCTTGGAGAAATAGCAGTCTAGACCTGTACTTTGTTAAATTGTAAAACTGAGAGAAAGTAAATAGCTGTTACACTGCGAAATCTGTCTGGAGTGTTGTCATTTAATTGCAGTAGCAACCGTCTGTGCTTTGGTGACATCTGGTGTTCCTGGCCTTGCACAACACGCTGGAGGTTGGTTTGGAAATGGAGAGTTAGAACAGCTACAACTTTTCTTTTTTTTCTTTTCCTTTTTTTTTTTTTAAAAAAAAAAAAAGAAAAACAGGGTCAGGTTTTGGAAACTGGATTCTTTTGCCTCGCTAGCCTCAGCCTGTTTCCACAGAGAGGCTGGAGTGGTGGGGTTTTTTTTGTGGATTTTTTTTTGTTTTTAGTGGGAAGTTAAGTGACTGTTCTTAAATTTTAAGAGGGCCTGGATGTTTGCAGTGTTTACTCACCCGCTAAGTGAGGAAGGAAAAGAAGCGATGTGAAACACTCTCCTTGTCCTTCTGACTTCAGTGAAAGAAATGCCACATTTCTTTTTTAAAGTGTTGAATATGTATGTCTGATTGGCACATTTCAGTTGACCTTTCTGGAATCTGACCATCTGAAAATACAAGGGCTGTGTAAACCATTTCTACACTAATATTCTGTAGCATTATTTCAAGTTGCTGTGTCACTTGGCTCCAGTGAGGCTGGCTGCAGGATCAGACATGGTATGTTTTAATACCTTCCAGCTAATCCTGTTCTGGGGTAGCACCTCCCTTAGGGCTTTGCTCTTCCTGGCATTGGAAGCGGGCGTCATTCCCGCCCGGCATGTCTGATCCTTCAGTAGGGGAACATCTGTTACAGCCTGACAGCTGGATTAGGATAAATTAGACTTTTACCCAACACTCCGGTGGTCTGTGGTGGGAGCAGACAGGAAAGAGAAACTGCATTGTTCTAGGTATGAACTTGCACATCGGTAGTGAAAAATGAGCTGGGAGTATGCACATTGTAATTACTGCGGAGTAACTCATGTGCCTTTAGTTTATACTTAAAGCTTTCTGTGCGGTACTTTTTTCAGGTCTTAAACTCAGCTAGTGATACAGAGGTCTCTGTGGAAGGGTCTGCTGTGTAACCAGTCTGTAGTAACGGCCAACCTCGGGGGTCAGAGCTTCTTGTCACTTCGTCTCGGGGGTCGCAATGGGTGTGTGAACAGAAGGGTGGCTAGGGTACTCTTCCAGTGGGAGACGTGCGCTTTCCCCCTTAAAAATCTGTTCTCTGGTTGTGTGTTTCTCCGAGTGCTGGCCCTCCTGCAGTGTTTACTCTCAGTGTTTGTGAGAAATGGGCTTTCTCAGAACAGGCTTCCCTAAGGGAAGGCAAATATTTAGTTATTATTATTTTTTTTTTTTTAAGTGCAGGGGCTTTCGAAGAAAAGGCTAAAATCACCTTTTTCTGTCATGTAGTAATTCTATGGAGTGTGTTACGCTCTTAGGAAATACAAAAGTGAGCAAAAAAAATCTGAAATCCTGTTTTTGATAGAAGATGGGACTCTGTGGCATGTCAGAGGAATTTGACTGTTAATGAACGTTGTGTAGGGTAGTGGTAGCTTATAGAAGTCATGTTCATGTGAGATAAGACACTATTTGGCAATCAGATAGGGCTTAAAATGGTGTGGCCACAGTGTATTGCATAATTATAATTCTCTAGGGGGGTCAGTTTATGCTACCTGAGTAATAGTTGTCTCTTCTGACTGTTTAATTTTTCTTGCTTCTCCGTGGTTTTCCTTTTTTGAGTGAAAAGGAGGAGTTCCTTTTCAGTAGACAATTTTAAAGTTCCATTTAGCTGAGGGTTAAAACTCCTGTTCTGCATGGATAGAGGAGTGGGGTTGCTAACAATGCACAGCATAATTGTTTTCATGTATTAAAAAATGAGAGCAACATTTATCTTCTGTATTACATTGAAGTTCTAAGAAGTCTAGGGTGTTTAAAAACCCCAAAAGATACAAATAACAACTTTCTGACTGACTGTGGTTGTTCATATATGTTTAAAAATGGGAATTTGTTTCAGAGGAAATAATGGTAAAGCTCAGGTGAGAATAGGAGATGGATGATCAGATGGAGAATAAAGTTCAGCCTGGTGGAAGAGAATCATTTCAGCAGCTTTAACTATTCAGAGTTTGGGAAACTATTATAAATCACAAGGGGAAAGGACAAACCTTCACCAACTTAAAATTAGATTGTGTCTTCACTGAAACTTCATTTTTAAAGCACACCAATTCTAACAATGTGTTCTCTATCAACAGGATGTAAAGTAGAATCTATATTCCTGAATGTCGAAGCTGTAAACACACACAGAGATAAACCCGAGGTAAGAATATTTTTCAAATCTGAGAACTTGACGTAATGTACTATCTGAGCTGAGTTCCATTGTCCTTGTGGTTAGAAATGATTTGATAATTCAGCTGAGTGTATTTAATTTTACATACCAAGCTTTACTACCGGCTTGCTACTGGGCGAGGGGAAATTCCTTTTTAATGAGCAAATTTATCTTACGTATGAGCTCTAGCTGGAGTAGTTTATCTTCAAAAAAATGAATGAGAATTTGAAGATACGGTATCAATCTGAAAACTGTATAAAAGTTCTTCCAGGCTTTGTCAGTCAGCAGAAGTAGGGTGTAGTCAAAAAGTACATTATTACAAAAGCCACACTTATTTTGGAGAGAGTAAGTAATGAACTCATCAGCTTTTTCATCACTGTGATTGTTGCTGTACGAAAAAGAGAAATTGGTGATGCCACCTGTGTTTTAAGCCAAAGCTGGAGAGGAAGACTAGATCTCGGGATAGAGCAGAACAGCTGAGCAAAAGGAAGTTGAGTGTGTTTGTAAAACGTAAGCAGAGATAAGATGTCAGACCACGGCAGCTTCGTACTCTCGCTGTGTCAGGCACGTGGTTCTGTGTGCTCCTACGTGTTGGCATGAGCTGAAGTTGATTCTGCTGCTTGCGCAAAGCTCTTCCTTTCCCGCATTATGAAAGTTATGTGAAATGTGTCGTGATTAAAAATTTCTGGTTCCCTTGCAGATCCTCATGCTAATGCTACTAGGTATGGCACTGGTGCCTTGCTAAGGTGCTGAGCCATGCCTACAGATGAATTAAAAGTCAGTTTGAGAACGTGAGAAAAAAGCGCTGTTTGTGGTGGCTTACAGGACGATGGTTTATGGTGAAAAGGAATGTAGTGATAAATGCATTTTTATGTTGTATTCGATAAGGCATGTGACACAAAATTTCTTACTTATATGAGGGTACATGTCTGTGGCAGTTGTGCAGAATTCATGCTGGAGGCGTCTGCCAAGAAGTTTTGTTTTAATGACATGGATATTGTGAGTTCTGAAAATGCCAGCTTCAGGTCATTCACAGCCAAGACCTTTTCTGTGAGGTAGTCATATCGTGTATTTCCTCTCTTCCCCATTCTCCTTTGTCACTCTGCTTTACCACTTTTGTATCTTTGATTTGTTAGGTTGAGGAAATCCATTCTGTTTTCACAGTGCGTAGGAGGTGTTGGAGAAGCATGGTGAAAATGCATGAGGATGTCTTAGGGCAGGTGTTGGGTCATCCATGTTAAGTGACGTAGATCAGTTGAACATCTTAAGTTTGGCTGGTAAAATACTGATGCTGAATTTACAGCTGGTGAAAGTGTCTTAGGGGTTGCTGTTGGCAATACCACTTCCCTGACTGAAGGTGTGTTTGTTTCAAGGGGAAGAGCTCTGCCTGCATCATCACCAAGTGGCCCTTGACGTGGCTGCCAAGCGGTGTGACCGTGTTGGTATGGGGTGGCTGCGCTGCAGATGCGTGTAGAGGATCACACACAGAGTTGCGTTGCAGTGGACAAAGACACAAAGCTGTTTATTTAGAACAGATATAAGTCGAGTTAATACATTTTAGAAAAGAAAAAAGGAGCAGAGGCATTTTTATAAAAAAAAACTCAAACACTCAAACACTCTTCTGCCTCTGCCCCACACGATACCCAGACCGGTGAGGTACGGGTGACGATACACTGTTCACTTAGTAGGGCTGAATGAAGGACTGAGCTGATCCTGTCTGCATTTAAATGCTGCTAACAGGACTATGAACATTTCAAAAGCTTTCATTTACATCACCTACAAAAATGTTAATTACATCGCTAAAATTAAATTTTCAAATAGTTTATTGTAGTCAAAGCACTTAATTAAACACGGCGTCACAGATAACAACATTGTTAAACAATGAAGCTGTTTGATGAAGAGTTGCCTGGTGTGCTGTTCCGAGCCCCCACAAGTGATGTGTGGGCCGTGTTTCGGAGCAGTGCACTTGCTCCTGCTCTGCTGCAGCTGAAAGCATCTCTTTTCACGTTGCAGAGACGCAGGCGAAGCGCTGGAGTCCTTGTTCGTAGTAGGTGTAGACTGCGTTGTATGGTGATGATTTGCCTGCAGGGGATTGAAGGCTTGTGTTTGTCAGCGTTGTAGTGGCTGAAGTTCCTGACCTTTTCGAGTGAAGGAGTCTGTGGGCTTTGTAATGAAAGTAATTGAGGGAAGTTACTTTAGCCCTTGCTTGGGTCCGCTCTTTGGGCCAGAAAGCAAGTACTGGGGTAGAATGTCTGCTTTGTGCCTCTGTCCTAGTGCATGACAGACAGGGAGAGTGCTCGTAGCAATAAAAGCGATCTCCTTTTTGATTTGGGGGGGGGAAGGGGAGAGGGAGATTTTGGTGAAAGCTGAGTGTGCTTACCACGGTGTAAACCAAGTGAGACTCATGAAGCCCATCAGCACAAAGTTTGAAGAGTTGGCAATGATTTGGCATAAACTGGGCCAAATGGTAGGTCCAGATCGTGAAAGGAACTTCAGAACAGTTCACCGTAGTCTGCTTTTTTGGTAGAAGGGAGAAAACTAATTGCATGGTCCCTGGGACTCGCGTGAGGTGGTACAGTGGCAGGCGTGATGCCTGAGCCAGGTTCGCCTGGCTGCACTCAACGCTGTGCTTCCTACTGCGAGTTCCTGGTTTCGTTCCATTTTGAATAATTTGCTGCATTGAGTGTATGTTGGGTTTTGGTTTTTTTTTTACAGCCTCTGCAAAATAAGGCAAGATCTAATTGGTGTGATCAGTCTTGAATGGTTAAGGTGTCTGGGAAGAGAATTTTCTGTTTTGCCAGGGGTAGGACGTTGCCTTTTACACAAACAAATGTGAAAGTCTTCCCTTGGGAGAGCAGTATATGGCGTAGTCCAGCAGAGCCCTGAAAGTTGCCGAGTGGGTAGACGTGTATGTGCTGAAGCACGTGTTTAGGTGGATTCCTGCTGGGGCCTGCGAAAGACTTCACCCTAAACGTGAATGGCTTTAGCTTTTGGTAACGTTACCAGTCCGGGATCAGCGATTGCTGCCGATGTCTTCCCCTGCTGCTTAGTTCTGGGACACCAACTGCTGCATTCTCGGGGTGGGGAGGGGGTGAAAAATCTCTGCTTTCAAATAAATGCAGCTGTGTGCTTGTGAAGGAATCTGGTTGGTGCTTTTTATTGCTCTCATTGCTGCATGATAAATATTCTCCTCTGTATTTTTATTATTACACAGAATGTAGACATTTCCAGACCTCCCGCGGATGCTCTTGTAACAGTCCCTGCTCATCACTGAATCCCGTGTGCCGGTCAACTGTCGAACTTGGGGTGCTGTTTTCATCCTACTACTTCAAAATAAATTGAAAAACTAATCATTCCAATCACTTTGAAATAAAAAAAACCCCACTCAAACCCAACTCAAAACCCAAACCAAATGATTGTACAGCGCATGACTTGAAAAAATTATCGAATCACAATAAAACTGTATTGCACTGGTTAATTTATTGTGGATGAATTATCAAACATTGATCGGCTGTCACTGGAATGCTGTTTTTGTAAATCACTATGATTTAAAGATCCTGCAGCATTAAGTGTTGTTGTAACAGCCAGCAATCATTTAATGTTGGTCGCAGTGTGTTTATGAAAGCCATGAAACGTGACGTGCTGTGTGAGATAAGGCACAGTTGAAGTTTGTTTTCTAGGCATCAGTATTATCCATTTCAGTGCCCTTGGGAGTGATTGGACTGCTATGTAGCATAAAATAACAACCCATAGTTACTGTAAAACCTTAATCCTGCTGATCTGTAGCACTAGTGCTTTAGATGCGCTAATTAACGGTGTGCTCTTTGAAGAGGATAGCAAGTTTTCACGGCATTCCAGAGCAATTATTCAAGGTACAGGAATGTGTAGAAATGTTTTTAATATACGACTTTTCTTAACAGCTGTTCTGCATTAACTAGGCTTTAGGGTTTGCCCGCCGGCAGAAGTGATTTTACATTTCCGCTCTTCCTGCTGCTGGTAGGGACGTGGCCAGCATTCACGGCTCTGCTCCGTGTGTGTCGCACCCAGAGCTGATCTAGGCTGCCGTGAGCAGTGCTGACAGTTCAGAACCTGGGTTACAGCAAAACTGTTCGCAGTCTGGAAGAGACTGCAGCTTGTCTGGGATGCAGAGCTGTGCCTTGGCCCCTTTCTCTGTGCTGTTATGGTGGGCAGAATGACGCAGTGGGAAGCATCTGTGCTGTGGAAGCAGCTCTGTTTAGGCGGCATCAAGTCTGGGAAAGGCAGAAAATCACTGAGTCCTGGACCTGTTTTCTGAGGGGGTCTTTTGGTCTTGAAAGTTAGCTAGAGTGGTGTGTTCTGAAAAGCTTCTGTGAGATTTCTTGGGTGGTATGTTTTCCCAAAACTGGGATTTTGGAAAAAGAGTATTAGATATCTGTACTTCTAAAATGACACTGAAGTGTTCAGAGGTTTATAGCGATTGGAAATGTCTGGTATAACCAGATAACCTCCTGGCCAGAGAGCCTCCTGCTGTACTGCTTGGTATTTGGTTAAACTGGTGTCCCGGGACGGGCTGGGACTGGGGGGAACATGGGAGCCTTCTGTTGCTTTTCCATGTTTCATTGCCCCAGCGTCCGGCGTGTGCTTTGCAGTGAAAAACGCCACAGAGGAGGAGACCTGAGCCTGCTGTGCCCGCTGCGCACGTTAATTGGTGCGTCCGGCTGCTGTTACCCGACGGTGGAGGTGATGTCCCCGAGAGGCCGCGGGGATGCTGGCCACCGTGTGGTATGGGGACGGCTCGGCGTGTGCCACCTCTGCGGGCCACGGTGGAGGAGACCCCACGCAAATTTAAACGAAACGCATTACGTGTTTTGATGGAGCCAAAACCTGCGCAGGCATCGGCTGGGGAAAAACTGAGTTTTGCTGCTTGGAAAGGGATGGCTTGGGCTGCCGGAGGGGAGGGTGGAAGGGGCAGGAACGTGGCCCGAGAGGAGAGCCGGGGTTGGGGAGGGAGGGGAGGTGGCAGAAGCACCCTGAACCCTGCGTCCCTGCCAGCTCCGTTTCCTGGGGCTGCGGCTTCGTGGGGAGCATAATGCTCATGCTTACACATGCATGGAGTGAGGTGGGCATTTAGAAGCAGGTTTGTGCTCGAAGGGGTCTCCTGTTACAACAGCATTGCTTAACATTCCTCTCTGGCTTGTTTTCTTAGTAAAGCAAAGGCCTGATGCTGGGCAGGAGGCAGTGGTGACAGTTTGCGGCAGGGCTCGCTGAGAGACAGCTGGCTGATAAGAGTGCTGGGTGGTTTGTATTGCGCTGTTTGCTTCTCTCTTTATGCCTGCCGTAGCTCTTCAGTGTGCAGGGCCTCATTAGCTGCATCTGCTTTGGCTGTCGCCGTGGCTCCTCTGCCCCTCAGAGCCCTCTTCCCTAGAGGAGCCTTCTGGTGAACTCGTCCCGGTTTGCTGTGAAGATTGCGTGTAGCTAATCAAAACAAAACAGAAACGGCAGGCCCCGTCCTGTCGGAATCCCATAGCGCTTTGTTTCTGGGGGAGGCTCTGTTCTGTAGGGAAAAAAACCTATAAAGCAGGGGGGAGTGTAAGGAGGAGAGGACGAACAGTGGTGTAAGAGTGTGTCTGGGTTAACTTGTGTGTTTTGAGTATTTCCAGAGAGCTCTTTCTGGGTGAGAAGGACCCTTGTGCGAGGCAGGGTGAGACAGCTGCTGCCTCACTGAGCGCTGAGCTGCCCTGGGGAGCCGGCTGTGGAAGCAGCGAGCCCCTGCCCGGGCTGGCCGAGGGAGAGCCCCCGTGCCGTGGTAGAAGTAGCATTGAAAAGAGGCATGTGCTGTTTTCACTCCCTGTCCTGGGTTTCTGGGGTGCTCGGGGCCGTGTTGCCGCTGGCGCGTAGCAGTGGTAGCGCTGTTCCCAGGGTGGGTGTTCCGGCGGGGTGTGCTTCGGTGAGGCGGTGACAAGCAGTTGCAGGGACGCCTCTTGGTCCCCAAAGTAAGGCTAAAATCTCGGTTCGCTTTCTGAGAAGCAGCACTGTTCTCGGTGCCCGACTTTTCCCTCTCGGTGCCTGTGGCTATTCTAGAAGCAGGTATGATCCTGGCTGCCGTCATCTAATCTAACGCGATTCCTAAGAGTAGGAATCCATCTACCATTGATGAGGATTTTAGTCCCTTGCTAAGCCTCAGCTCTTCTGGGCTTGCAGCCGGGTATTCTGTGTGCCTGATAGGCCTTGGGGTGTGGTGTTCAGGGTTTAGCCCAGACAGAGTTCTCTTTCTTCGGTGTGACAGCTCAGTGTGCGTTGCTGCCACAGCCTTCTCCCCTGCGCGTTTACTCAGAAGGACTTCTTGCTTTGAGCTTTGTTGACTGCATGTTGATGTTCCCTTTTGGGTCTGTCTTAGTTGTGAAGATGCTGCTGCAATCTGGTAGTCTCACTGATTTAAGTAAGCTTAATCTTCTGCCTTGTCTTGATCACCTTGTTTCCATTTAGTTTCAAGTTGTAGCTGTCTTAGTGGACTAATTTCCAGTACCTCTGGATTCCTGCATATTGATGCTCCATTTCATGCTCCATTTGATTTTCTTTGAATCAACAGCAGATGCACAGCTTAAGAGATTGCCGCAATATTCTTGGAGTGCCTGTGGAGGCATCTCCGCAGTCCCAAGGAATTTCTGGGTATGTTGCATCAGTTGCGAAGAAAAATACAAACAAATGCAGCAAATGTCAGCATGTTTTGTTGTTGTTTTTTTTTTTTTTTCCCCCTTGTCGTTATGCAGTGCGACTTGTTTCACCAGCTCCTCACGTTCTTAGACAGACGCTGACGCTTGCTGTGTGTGTCCTTTGCTGCAGAAGTGGTACTACCTGTAGAAGCTTCTTTCTGATACGGGGTTGTTGCTTTTCTTCTTTCCTCCAATGAGGGAAGGTGGAGCGCGGGTTGGGCAGTGTGCTGGTGGGTGTGGAGATGTCCAGGACTTGGACGATGCAGCCCAGCAGCCTGCGTTTGTGCGTCCTCGGAAACCTTGGTGTCTTTGTGGTGAAAAGCAGGGTGGCTGGCCCAAAGGCTGGACGGCTGATGAGGAGGGAGCGGGCTGATGCTAATGCAGGAGAGCTGGTCAGGGCATTGGGGTGCTGGCACACTGCAACCCCCCAGTCCAACCTGGTGCTGCTTGTTTATCTCCCCTTTTCGTAAGAAATAGCTGAAAAATCCTCAGAACTGGGGTTGGGGAGGGGAACTTGCTTTTTAAGTCGATGCCTTTTGATTGATGGAGTTGTGTGTGTGCTGGCTGAGAGTCCCCTCCCTCTGTGTAGTGGGGCTCTCCTTTGCCTTGAGCTGGACTGAAGAGGCTCATTTTTAAAGTGAACTCTTAAGTGGTTCTAAAACTGCTGAAGCGTTATCTCATGTCAACGTTGACATCTGCCAACATGCCTGTGTATCCTGAAGTGCACTTCAACTTGATGTTAGCAGCTCCCGAGGGAGTTACTCCGCGCCCTTCCAGTGACTTGTCTGCGCACAGGCGGGATCAGAACTGGCTTCATAGCTGCTGGGGAGTCGTTTCCCAGACTGTGCTCGAGACAAGGAGAGACGGGCTTCCCTGCCTCCAGATTTTATCAGTTCCTGTGTGGTTTATGACCTTCGCTGCGCGGTTCTGCTTTTTCTGATACTGTACGCATGAAGGCTAGAAGAGAGCGTGGGTTAGAAAAATGTGGTTAAAACCAGTGGTTAAAGAAAAAAAAAAGTCTTAGAAACATTGTGAGCTGCGTACGGCGTGCAGAGGCGGCCTGTCCCACCAGGCCCGGTGCCATGCGCCTGTGGAGATGTGATTTCCCTGGCGAAGCGCGTAGCAGCTGGGGTGAGCTCTGAGCCTGGCTTCTGACTGCTGCTCACAGGCTGGGACCTTTCCTTGTGTTGAGGAAACGGGCGTTAAAACTTGCTCGTCTTTCGCCTTGTGTAGTAGCAGCACATTAGGCAAAACCACGGCTGACCGCGAGACCCTTTCTAAAAATCTCTGTTTTTTGTCTTTGAATTTGCAGAATGTGGGTGTGGATCGGTCGAGAGAAGAAGCTCTGAGGACGGTACCCAACCACCTATAGCTCCGGTGCCCGGGGCGCAGCCCTTCCAGCGCGAGAGCCTGAAGGAGCAGCTTGGGTCCCGGAGAACGGCGACGGCGTCGCAGAGAGCCGCGCGAGCTGGGGCGACCGCGCCTCCCCCTCACTGTCAGACATTTCGAATGTGATTCAGCTAATTTGGAGAAAACCTGTAGTTCTGGATAACTCCCCGTGCCGAAAGGTAGCCGTAAAACGATTTGTGGGAAGCAGAACAGAGTTGGGTTTAGACTTTTCGTATGTAAATTTGTGCAGTTTCAGTGGTTTTTATTGTTCATCTGTGGATACTACCAGATGGTTGATTGCCCGTGTCCATTTTACTGTCAGATTTTAACTAGACTTTAGTTTTGTTTTTTAAGTGTTTTTCTAAGAGTTCCTCTTGTTTTTACTGTGAATGATTGCCTAGAATTACATGGAGATTTTTTTTGATGGCGTATTTAACAGATGAAATTCTACATTTTTGAGCATTGGAGGCTTCATGTTGCAAGACTGCTGCAAGTGGGAAAGCCTGTCATCTCTGACAGCTTCTCCGGGTTTTAAACTGAGCTTTGGTTTCCCAACCACGACTTAAATTTTTCTGAAATGGGGAGACTTCCCCTTGGAAAATAAAACCATTAAAGCTACCTTCGCTGCCTGAAAGATCCTGCTGTTTTAGCAAGATTTTAACATTTTCCAAGGGCCAGCTGTATTTTGGAGGGCCGTGGAAGACACGGTGTTAAGTGGGGGACATGTGTGTGAGTACAGCCGGCAGCTGGCCTGGGCCAGGGATTGAGGGAGAGAGGGAACCGTCCTGTCCTGTCCGCTGCTGCGGGCGGAGGGGATGAGCAGCTTTTCTGAGACTGGAAGGGAGGCAAAAAGGATTCAGACTGTCAAGGGCTGGAGAACCTGCTTGTCTTTAGTGCTGTGATATCTTTTTTTTAGGCGATTTTTGGAATGAATTTCAACATAAAAGCGTATGTTTCTCTTTTATAGCCACATTTAATGCGTACGTCAGGAAACAGTACAGGAAGGTTAGGTGGAGTTTAAGCCTCTTAGCAGCTCATGCAAGAAAAACACCAGGTAAATTCTGAAATTATTTTTAACATGGCACATGTGCCTTGGGGTTTTTTTGTGTTGTTTTTAAGCACCTTCGCTATCCCAGTCGTTTGCTGCTCTTGTAGGCCTTGTGAAACTCCAGTGCTGAAAATGGAATTTTCCCCGTCTGTTGAGGCCACGACCTGTTAACTGTACTAAATCGATGTGTATTTAGTGTGTGTGTGCTACCAGACAGCTGAAGCGAGCCGCCAGCGCTGCTGCCGCGGGCTCTTAGTTCTTGAAATGAGGAGAACTGTTCTTCGATAGTTGGACTGTGTGTTTTTTAAGGACTTCAATTAATTGAGCTTTCACTGTGTATGTTGTTGGTTTTGGTTTATTTTTTTGTTTTGGGTCTTTTTTTTCCTTTTCTCAATTCCTGTGTGAAATACTGGGCCCTCGTAACATAGTTTTGCAGGCCAGGGCTAAGTTGTCTTTTGTTTGTGCAGGGTTTATAAAATAACGTGCTGCTGTTGTGATTTGTTTTAATAAGCTAATTTCAGCAATATATTCAGCTCTGGAAGTAAGCCATACCGCATCACTGGGTTCTGTCTCGGAAGGGGAATGAGTAGGGTGCAGAAGGACCAGGAGGACTTGGTTCAGGCGCTGCTGTTGAGAGCTTTGTGTGTGCGATCCACGCCTGCGGTAACGCCCGTTTCTGATCTTTATTAACTGAGCTGTGCCCGTAGTTACTGTGTGAGGAGAGACCACGCAGTGCTGCTTGGAAGAGTTAATCTATGGATGTGTCGTTAACAAGGCCACCTTCGTGGCGGAAATGTCGGCGTGCTTTCCCCTCCCGATTTGACGTGTGTTCAGCTCCAGGCAGCCCTCGCTCCTCCACCGTCCCCCTGTGACCAGGAGTTGTTAAAGAGTTTTTGAATTGAGAAAGTCAGAGTTTAGTCCTAGTTAGAGAGGGCAGATCCCAGGAGGCGGTGTTAGAAAAGCGGGGTTCCACCGGCAGCCTGCTGTACTTCCTGAGCTCAGACCTGGTTGCAGGAACGTGGTGGAAGGAAAGGTTTCGCCTGGTGAGGGCTGAGCCCAGGGGCAGGCACGGCTTGAGCTGTCTCCCCTCTCCCTTCCTCTGTTCTACCCCTCTCAGCTTTCAGAGGTGCTGTAAAATTCCTTGAGGCTAAATGTTTTATGTACAGTAGGTATTTTTATAGCCTGCTTTTGAATATACTGTGATGAGTGTTTTATTAAGCTGGGTGTTCAGTAAAAAGAATTATATACAAGTGTAAATAAACTGTTATGCTGATACTTGAAGAGAAAAAAAAAAAGAGAAATGAAGTTGTCTGTTGTACTTTAGGGAGGTACTAACTCACTGACTGCAGCCGGCCCTTTCGCGCTGGGCGAGCAAGTGTAGCCAGCGCCTGTAGGGTGGAAGCCGCGGGCAGTTCTCCCTGGGGCGTCACCACCTGTCGGGACGTCAAGAATGACAGATTATTGGCACTGTCTAAGGCCGTGTACGCCTCCCACCCCCCCCAACTGACCGGTCACCGGCAGGGGAGGCGAAACCCCTCGTCCTGCCCTTGGGTGTCTGCGCCCGTGTTTGTTCTACTGCCTTCTGAGTGTCCGTGCACTTGTGAGCTCAGCTGCAGTCTCTCAAATGGGACTAAACTGTCTTTCCTTACATCGTTGGCCTTCGTCGTAATCTTTCAGACAAATGTTTTCATCTGACCTTTGATCAAAGTAATAAAGATCAAATGCTGCAATGTTGTGCTGAGGTGTGTTTCTTCCCCTGTCCGCTGGTAGTAGCTGAAGTGCCAGGGTCGTGTTCCTGCAGGTCAGCAGGATTCCACAGCTTCCAGAAACGTAGGAATTAGAGCTAGCCTGAGAGAGCTCGTACATAAGCGTAAGAATAAAGTTAATTTACTCCATTAGTTGCTTTACTCTGACAAATAATTATAATTGAAATAACAAACTCCGAGGAAGAAGTTGGAACAATTGATTAAATAAATACAAGTGAAGATTTGCGCGCAGCGGAGGAGGAAGGTAAGACATTAATTTTACCTGCTCATTGGTATTTTAAGATCTGACCCAGGCTCTTCAAGCAATGCTCTTCTCATAGTGTCTCCCAGGTGCGGCTGCTTTTTTGAGCAAGCTGAAACCCAACAGCAATGTGCTGCCCTCTAGTAGGGCTTTGCGTGTGTAGGGTAGGGAGGTGGCATGCAGTGTGCAGGTGCTTGTCCTTCCGACGGGTAAGGACAAAATGAATTACTGCTTTGTGGTTTAGCATTACGTACTCAAGTTTTCGTGTCTTGTCCATCACAGAATCACAGAATGGTAGGGTTTGGAAGGGACTGGTGGTAACCACCTGTATCTTCTCCACTTGGTGGAAGGACTGTTTTCTTCATTTTTAACTCTACTGTGTGTGTGTGTGTTTGGGGGGGAGGCAATTGTTTTCGTTTGTTTTAGAGTTTTTAGGCTGCTCTCTGGACTAAATTATTTAACACCTCGGTCTTCTGGTGGTACGAGGGTGCCCCAGCCTGCGCTGCTTGAGCGAAGCCCCTGGGGTGCTGTGAGAGCAGCCAGCTGGTGGGAGCTGCGCTGGTGGCAGCAGGAGATGCTCCAGGTGAGTTGGTCAGGTACAAGGAGAAGTTTTGGCACCTGTTACTCCAGATTGAAGCAGGTAAGGTAGGGAGCAAACATTCCCACAAGCAACAAATTCTGGTAACGCATTACAGCTTCTTGCTGTCCACGCACTGAGTGCTGCTGGCAGCCACCTCTGTCACTTCTTACAAGGAAAAGCATCCAGCACTCCCCTTTCCAAGCAGAGTGACATTCTAGTGACAAATGGCAGAACAGCAATGACCTAGCAGGTCACTTCAAGGGGACACCCCCCCCCCCGGCGTGTTTGTGTGAGGGGTAACTGGGCAAACCCCGTCTGTTGGGGAATGCCCACTGCGTGCTGCCTGTTCCAGCCGCTGTCACTGTACGCTTGGGTGGCAGCCACGTCCTCCTGGGGTTACCTGAGTTATAACAATAAGTTAGAGCTGCTCAGAAGGAGGAAAACAAAGGCCGCACTGTATTTGTTTTCAGTCTCTATGAAGTCTGGGGGGTGGGGGGGTGTGTGTGTGTGTGATAGCTCTCTCATGCCTTTTCAGCAGGATTAACAGCCTGGAACTACCCAGAAGCCACAGGGTGCTCCCAGGAGCTCTGCAGCATTGTGTGACTTGGACAAACTGATACTCACCAGTATGTTTTCTTTCCGCCTGCTCAGGGGTTGAGAAAATCAGATCATTTGCAGTAGCGTTACAACGTACAGAAAGCTTTTGAGAAGCAAGGGACCTACCTTCATTCTGTGTCTTAGGAGCTGGCGGCAAGGAGCAGAGTTTTGGAAAGCGCTGGCGCTGCCTCAGAATAAACGTGTAACCTGATGGGGGAAGGCAGGCTCGGCTCCGACTGCCCTGAGAGCCAGGCCCCGTAAGGGAGCAGCGAGAGGGGCACGGGGCTGTTTCCCACAGCAGCTGGCATTACACTGTGACTCTCTGCCTAAAACTCTGCATTTTGGTTAATGCTCCTAACGTAGTTGTGTTATTTTGCTAAGTGATCAGGGCTTACAAATTATTCTTATTTTTTACTGTAAAGACAACTGGAGTTTAATTATGTATTTTAGGAAAAAAACCCTAAGGCCACGAATGAAAGTTTAATGTAACTTTCTTTTAATTGAAGACAAATAAAAGAACCAAGGGCTCAAACACTTTTTAAAAAGACATCTTCTGTTCCCCAATGTCTTCTCTCGAGCAAAATATACAGCATATATATATAACATAACTACATTCAAGTACCAAACAATTTACATTTTCCCAAATAGAGAAAATAATGCACATGACTCACATACCTTAAACCCAACCATGCATAAAAGAACACTGCCAATAAATCAGCAGTTGGACATAACCACACTACTGCGTATTATTCCGAAGTGTCGACAACATCGTTGGAATGCAGAACACGGAGCACTTGGGCGCTTTCGGTTTATAACGTTTAACCCTGCTTTAAAGTCCAGCTCTGTCCAGAGACTTACTTGTCCAAGATCTGTTCAAATTTAGGGTTAATAAAAGAAAATCCATCAAACGCAGACTGATCCATGGACTCGATCAGGTTTTTGTCGCTGTAAGACAGTTTTGGCTTCTCGCTCAGAAATTCTCTGTCAAAATTGTTGTAGTCGCTTGCTGACTTCTGTGTTAAACGGAGAGGGAAGACAGTGTGAGACAAACCTTGCAATTTCTTCCACAACAAATTGCTTAAATATGAAAAGGTTCGGCAGCCAGTTCTTGAGCTGCGCACCCCCCTCCCCCAGAGAAAAATCGCCTTTTTGCCCATTTTAACACCACTTTAGAACTGGGCAAGTGGTTGTTGTTAGTTGAAAACAAACAGCACCAGGTCCCTTTGGTGAAGAACCGCCTGGATGTGTGGTAAGGTTTCATAGAATTACCCGATGATACCGTGTTGACAAAAGCAGTACAGCACTTAGTTTTAAGCCCAACTTTTCTTGTCATTAACCAAAATTTTTAAATTCCTGAAAGCATTTCACGGTCTGTACTTGTTCAGAGGAAAAAGTGATGCCCTGCTGCAGCTGCTTTGTGTCTGGATAAAATATTTGTGCATGTTCCATAAAAATTCATGTTACTAAAGGTTCTGTTTTATACTCTGAACCTCCAAAGGTTGCTGCCTGTAGAATCCTTCCCTTTCCAGAGTTCCCATTTCTATGGAACACGCAACATGGAGCCTTCTGTTCTTGAATGGGACAGCTCTCCTCCACCGAGCACGTGAGTGTAATTTAAAGAGACTGTGCTACCTCCAGATTGTTTTCCCTGCACCCGTACAGGGCGGAGGAAAACTGGTTTGGATTTTTAAGGGCATGAGATGAAGCAGCAGCATCCCATGGCGATACAGAGGATGAGTTACAGGTGGTCTGTTCTTTAGATGTTGCTTCAGGTAACATTAGGCAGGTTCATCACAAGTAGTTCTAGTTCAGTAGCATAGAGGGGGCATCTTTATGCCCCCTCGGAGCCCCTCGGCTGAGTTAGGACCAGCACGTGTTCAGCGCTCGTACAGAATGCCTGCAGGCAGTTACCCAGTGAGTAGCCCCAGGTTACTGGCCCTTTTCCCACGTGGTATTACAGAAGAGAAAAATGCAAGAAGCTACCAACATCTCTAACATCGAGGCATGCAAAACATTTATGTGTCCAATGATCTAAAGATTTAAGAAGAATGGATATCAGAGCTATTAGTTGATTTTCCTGAAGATTGTATTAGTAAAGCAGCTCCTTGAGAGAGTACAGGCAGACAGTCTTAATAGAATTTTGGGGCAGTGGGAGGAATAGAGCCCACCTTTTTTATGGCCGAACCGTCCAAAAACAATGGGGTTTGAGAGCTGTAACTCTCTCGCTTATAAAATGTGAGGACAAACTTGCAGTGGGATGATTTGAACAAGTTGGAGAAATCACCCCTGGCCCCTAGGCTGACCTTGGCAATACTGCTGCAGAGGAAAGAATAACCCACGTACCACTTTGGGCCTGAAAGGAGGGTCCACCTCCCTCTTCTCTAGTGCCGTCCAGTTGATGGTTTTGAAGAAAGGATGGTCTCTGATACTCCCCGTGACCCCAAGTCTTCTCGTTGGATCCCTTTCAAATAGCTGCAAGAGAAGATACCCGGTAAAGCCTGACACCTGCTCGAAAGGCAGGTGGCACTGGAAGAATAAAGGGTGTACTGCGAAAAGAACGTAAGTTGCTAACGGTAACCAAAGCATTAGTAATTAATCTGACCTGGCTTTCCATTTGTAAAAGTCATTTGCTTGCTGATTAACAGCTCCTTCTAAAAGCCTGGATTTGTCCCTCCCTAGAGTACCGTGACTCACTTGTTGATGATCAGTCCTACCTTTTCTAATATATCTTTCGATTCCTTGGTAATCCAGCGTGGGTAGTGAGGGGTGTCCACTCGGATTGACTCAAACAACTCGTCTTCATCGTCCCCATGGAACGGGGATTGTCCAATGAGCATCTCATACAGCAGGACCCCAAATGACCACCAGTCCACAGAGAATGTGTACCGCAAACCTTGCAGGATCTTCGTCCACAGAAGAAGTGCAGGGGAAGAAACGTGTAATGAGTAAAAGGCAGCAATATATACCAAAAAACAGAAGAGGACTTTTAAGAGAGAATCTTAAATAACTAGGATATCAGGTGGGGGGGATTGAACAGGGAATTGAACTTGGTGAGAGTCCCCTTAGAAGCTGCTTTTGCTTTGAATTTTGGTTGTTTGCATGGGCACAAGTTCATTCACCATCTGCAGTGCACATAAATTCATTTTGCGGGAGCTCTGTGTGTGTACGCTAGCTGTAAAGGCAGAAGGGAAAGTAGTTCTTCAAAACCTGAAAATTTTAGCTTTTCATAAACGTGTTTTTTTAAATTGCAGCTATAAGAATAGTTACAAATCTCGGGTGCCTTCTACAGAGAACTTGAGATTCAATGTTTTTTTCCTGTGCTAATTATTAGACTTTTACATTTCTGACCTGTTGGTCTACAAAGGGATGATTAATCACAAGGGCCATTCTAACATCAGTGCATTGAATCCATCCCCGCAGGACGTGGCAGGGACATACTGACCTCAGGAGCGATGTAGTCTGGGGTCCCGCAGAAAGTGCTTGCCTTGGTCTCACCAACAACATTTTCTTTGCACATTCCAAAATCGGCTATTTTGATGTGGCCTTCTTTATCAAGCATCACATTGTCCAGTTTTAGGTCTCTGCAAAAAGTGTTTAAAAAAAAAGTTATATTTTAAGGACGAGTGAGTCATTTTTGTATTCCGATGCATGCAGTTTCTTCCCTGATAAACACGTACCCTGCATCATACAAAGAGGCTTTTCATGAAAATAATCATCCATCAACACAATACATGCAAAAGAGTACTTTTTTACTTGGAAGGCAGTAGGGAAGAGGGAAGGATGTTCCCCTGTCGGAGCAAGTAAGAGGCTGAGGTGTACGTATAGTGTGTGACCGTACAATCCTCAACATTTGCTCTCTGAGCCACAAGCACGCCCCGTGCTTCTGGAAGGAGGTGTGAGTTAGTGCCCTGCACCAGCTCTGTAGCTCCGCAGGACGGCTGTGGGATCCTTGGAGCTCTTGGCAGGAGCAGAAATGTTTGAAGCCCGCCCAGCTTTTAATACTACCTGTGACTTGCTCCTAGTTACAGCGCGAGGGGTTTCGTGTGTTGTGGCCGCGGTCTGTGAAGTGCCCTATTCATGTCTGCTCTCAGAATAACACTATTCAATCAAGTCAGAGCTTTTCAACAGCAGTTTCCAAAAGCTACATTCCCTCCCTTTGACTGTGATGCATTTTTTTGTCCATCTGGCTGCAAGAGCACATACCAAGGAGGGCAGGCTGAAGAGGAACTGAACAGCCCTTCTGCTTACCAAGAAAGACTTGAATAGAGCACGTAATTTTACATGAGAACAGGGCAGTCTTTTCTCCTTGGTAACTGAAGTTCCCAGAGTTGGCTGCTTACACTGCTCTGGCGGTGAGCTGCAGCTCGAACCAAGAGCCCCTGAGCTAATGCAACGCACCATAAATCCTTCCGCAGGGATGAGTCCGCCCATGGTTGGACATCAGCTGCTGGTCACCTGAGTAAACTGAATATATCCGAGATAGGGAATACACATGGTAACTGAGGGCACTGCACTTACCTAGCTACAACAAGTTCTAAAGTCTTTTGTATGATGATGTGCATTTACATGCAACGCCTACCTAAAACTGCTCCAAGTCTGGTTCTGTGAGTATATTGGTAAAGATTGCGTGTGAGACAGGGGAAAAAAAAAAGCACCTTTCATTTTTTGCTGGTGTCTTGGTGGAAAATGGTAGTTTCTCTGAAAATACTTCATACTCTGAAATCTGTGTTCTCCTTCTGGGAACTTTCTAATTTAATGTAGGGACATTTAACAGCAAGTCTAAAAATGCTCTAGGAAATCTGGGATTGAAGGATTTTGTGCTGATGACAACATATCCTGGAGTTTGATCCTTTCCTGCATAAGAACCTGCAGGAGGCAGTGGGAGTACAATTGGGTGTATTAAGGGCCCCTGATGGCTGTCTTCTCTGCGAGGCAGACAGGCTTTTAAGAATCATCCTTCTTCACCAAGGAGGGCTCCTGTAATGCTCAACCTCTTTCCAAACACCTTTGGTGAACTTCTGCTTTCTAACTTCAGAAAACTGCTTTAAAGGATGGCTGCTGCAACAGCTGTTTCCTGGTTCTCTAATGGGAGATGGACAATACCAGATGTTTTGGAGCACATTTACCTTGTGTAACTTGCTTTTACATGTGCAGCCATTACCCTTCGTACCTGCTTGTTACAGAGGTACAAGCTACCTGCGCAGGTAGGTACCAAACAGTGCTTTAGAGCTGGGGGTGGGGTGAAAAGGCTGGAGAAAGGAAATTGAGAGAAAAACTACATTTGAAAAAAAACCACCCTTCTGAGCTCTTGTAGCATGGGTATTCACAGTAAGAAGCAGCTGATCCGGATCTGGCCCCTGGTGTCTCAGCCTGGTGAGGCCGAAGCATTGATGCTGTGGTTTCATGGGGAAGGCAGAAGCAGATGACTTTCACTGCAGTGGTGTTCACAAGGCCGGCAGGAACCGATCGCCTCCAGGACCCCCTGTCCCTCGCCTCCAACTAAATAGAATCACCATGTGAAGGCAGCGTTTAAAAATAACTGAAACAAACCCGCTTTTGTGTAACATAAGTAACATTCCTCATTCTAGTTGCCAAGGGAAAGACACACAGATAGAGATTCATCTCGGGCACGTTAACGCCCTGGAATAACATCAGATCGCTGACAGACAGCTTTTACTTGTTACATCAATCAGTAACTCAAAGATTCATGACGTGCTAAGACAATTCACAGGTCCCACGCTGGAGCTGGTTGGTACTCACCTATAAATAATGCCTTTGCTGTGAAGAAACTGTAGCCCACATAAAATTTCAGCTCCATAAAACCTGAAAAGACCAAAGCATCTTTTAATCGGTCTTGCTCAGCTAAAACATAGTCAATGCAGCTGGCCAAAAGAGCTCTCGTGTGCGTCCCTCCATGGAGCGAGAAGTGCAGTACACCTCTTTAAATTCTACCACACCTGTATGTA
>Ga0181612_159916_pt1 | contig 32831 bp, 28 predicted proteins | sample HoacroProtozoa21_FD_119630 | JGI IMG/M metagenome (GOLD analysis project Ga0181612, IMG submission 119630) | Hoatzin crop microbial communities from Cojedes, Venezuel. Combined Assembly of Gp0051906, Gp0051904, Gp0051908 | reverse complement strand
GCAACTGTTAAAGTAATGCACTACGACGATCACCACGATTTCACGCGTAGTGACTTCAACGACATTAGTAAAGTATATGACAAGTTACTAGGTAATCGCAAATACATCATCACCACCGAGAAAGATGCTGTGCGCATTCTCAACAATGCCTATTTTCCGCCCACTATGCGCAACTATATCTACTACATCCCCATGCGAGTGGGATTTCTCGAATATGAAGACCGCAACTTCATTAGTGAAGTGATTAAGCGTATCGACAGCTAAGTCGATGCCAAGCCAACACATTAACAACAACTTATATACAATGATAGAACTATGAAAAAAGAACAAGACAATTGGCTAGAAAAAATCCAAGAGACTGGTGAATTTATCAAGAAGCAACTCAATGGCAAGCAGCCTAGAACTGCGATTGTGCTAGGTACAGGATTGGGTGATTTGGTCAATCACATCCACATTGAGGTCGAAATCCCCTATCATCAAGTACCCAATTTCCCTGTCTCAACTGTTGAAGGTCACAAGGGACGCCTGATTTTTGGTACCTTAGGCGATAAATATATTATGGCTATGCAGGGACGTTTCCACTACTACGAGGGCTACACCATGAAGGAAGTAACATTTCCCATTCGGGTGATGAAAGCTATTGGCATCAAGACGGTATTTGTCTCCAATGCATCAGGAGGAATGAATCCCAACTTCAAGGTAGGCGACTTGATGTTGATTACCGACCACATCAACTTGTTCCCCGAACATCCACTGCACGGCAAAAACTACGATGAACTAGGTCCACGTTTCCCAGCTATGGGTGAGACCTATAGCAAACGACTGATTGCGATGGCCAAAGAAGTAGCAAAAGAGAAAAATGTGCGGTTGATGGAGGGTGTATATGTAGGCACTCAAGGCCCCACATTTGAAACACCTGCCGAATATCGCTATTTCTGGCGCATCGGTGGTGATGCAGTGGGTATGAGCACTGTGCCCGAAGTAATAGTAGCACGCCATGGCGATATGGAGGTGTTTGGCATTTCGGTTATCACCGACCTTGGAGTAGAAGGAGTTGTAGAAAAAGTGTCACACGAAGAGGTGCAAAAAGCAGCAGCAGCAGCCCAACCTATCATGTCGATGCTCATCAAGGAAGTCATCAATCGCTTCGAAGAACTGTAGGCTATCAACAATAATGAGCGAGACTGAAATTTCTACACTAGGTGAATTTGGGCTAATCAAGCACCTCACCCAAAAGATGCCACATATCAATAGCTCAACACGTTATGGCGTTGGAGACGATTGTGCTGTGATTAGCTATGACGAGGGCAAGATGACGCTCTTGACCACCGATTTGTTGCTCGAAGGCATCCATTTCGATCTCACTTATGTACCACTCAAGCATCTAGGCTATAAGGCTATTGTGGTAAACCTGAGCGACGTGTATGCAATGAATGGCGCGCCACGACAAGTGACGGTATCGCTAGGCATCAGCAAGCGTTTCACGCTAGAGCATATCGAGGCACTATATGCTGGTATGCGACTAGCATGTCAAGACTATGGTGTGGACTTGGTGGGTGGAGATACAAGTGCATCAGTGACAGGATTAATCATCAGCATCACCTGCTTGGGTGAAGCAAGAGCAGAAGATATTGTGTACCGTAGTGGAGCACACGATACCGACCTAATCTGCGTCAGTGGTAACTTGGGAGCAGCCTATATGGGTTTGCAGTTGCTAGAACGGGAGCGCAGTGTGAGCGAGCAAATGCACGACAAAGACTTCCAACCAGACTTTGCAGGGAAAGAATACATCATTGAGCGACAACTTAAACCACGAGCACGTCGCGATGTACTTGACGAGTTGCACCAATTAGGCGTGAAACCAACAGCTATGATGGATGTGAGTGATGGCCTATCAAGCGAGCTACTACATATCTGCAAGGCTTCAGACGTAGGATGTCGCGTATATGAAGATCGCATTCCTATCGACTATGAAACTGCCCTGATGGCCGAAGAGCTGAATATGAACTTGGTAACTGCAGCATTAAATGGTGGAGAAGACTACGAATTGCTATTCACTGTGCCACTCACTGACCATGAAAAGGTGGCACAGATGAAGACTGCCAAGTTGATTGGACACATCACCAAGTCAGAGTTAGGAATATGCTTAGTGTCGCGTGATGGCAATGAACTATCACTGCGTGCACAAGGCTGGAATGCCTTTGACGAGTAAGTTGCGCATCCCATAGGTTTCTTTTCCACTCCACTTGGTGAATTAGCTAGATTGCCAAGAATTGCATTCCTCTATAATGAGAGACACTCATTTGATGATATAAGCGTTTCTCTATTTTTTATAGTTTCATTAAGAACCCAATCTAAGGTTTGAAGTAATGCCAACCATTATGGTCATAGAGCGCAGTGAGTTGCACTAGACGGGTTTGGAAGTCAGTAAAGTCCTTGACATCTGGTTGCACCCACTGCACCTCGCAGAGTGCCGCCATACGAGGAAGCACTTGATGCTCTATCATTTGTGGACAAACTACATATTCGGTCCACAAGTTAGCTTGTACTCCCAAGATATGGTTACGCGCATCCTCACCAAGTTCATTGGCTACAGGCTCAAAATGATACACCTTTTCAAGTGTATTACACCCACCAAAACATAAGGGTTCATTCCACGTCTTGTCGGTTTGATAATAATCAAAATAACAAGGGTCCACAGGTGTCATAATGACATCATGGCCTAATCTCGCCCCCGTGGCACCAGGTTCAGGTCCTCTCCACGACATGATGGTAGCGCTCTGATCTACGTTGCATCCTAGTAATTCATCCCATCCAATGATGCGACGCCCATGCTGAGCCAAATAGCGTTGAATATGGTTGGTAAACCATCCTTGCAGTTGCGCCGCAGCACTTTGACCATCGCGTTCACAAATACCCTCATGAACTATGCGTTGCTGGCAGTCGTGACACTGCTCCCAACGTAGGCGTGGAGATTCATCACCTCCAATGTGAATATACTGCGAGGGAAAAAGTGCCATCACCTCATCGAGCACATTCTCGACAAAACGCAATGTAGCATCCTTACCTACACACAAGATGTCTTCACTCACCCCCCATTTGTGCCACACCTCATAGGGTCCACCCGTGCAACCCAATTCGGGATAGGCTGCCAAAGCACCAAGCATGTGGCCAGGCATATCAATTTCTGGAATAATGGTGATGTGTCGTTGGGCAGCATAGCGGACAATATCTTTGATTTGCTGTTGCGTATAGAAGCCGCCATAGCGGATGCCATCATCTATGTCGCTATTGCGCCCCACAACCGTTCCACTGCGCCAAGCACCCACTTCTGTCAATTTAGGATACTGCTTGATTTCTATACGCCATCCTTGGTCATCGGTCAAATGCCAATGTAGCCGATTCATTCCATGTAGAGCTAATAAATCGATATAGTGTTTAACTACATCAATAGAGAAATAGTGACGAGAGCAGTCAAGATGCATACCACGATAACCAAAACGAGGCGTGGCTGACACTTGAGCAGCAGGCAACGTCACGAGGTCGGTATCGGTAGCTAGTGGAAGTGACTTGCGCAATGTCTGCACCCCATAAAACACACCAGCAGAGGTGCGAGCAGCGATTTCCACACCTTGAGCCTGTATCGTAATCTGATAGGCCTCATTCTGCTCAATATGATCGTTGATTGAGAGCACTAAGTTGCCCCATCTGTCTCTGTCACTGTTCATCGGTCGCACGGCAAGACGCTGCCCCGTCATCTCGTTGATGCAATCGCTCAAAAAGTGCGCTTCGGTGCGCAACTCATCATGATCATACACAATGACCTGGGATTTAGAACCTAGCACAAAATCGGCCGATTTAATTTCTGCAACGACATCAGGCAAGGGCACCACATAGTAATTTGCACGCAGGGTGGTCGCTACCGATGTTAAACGACAAACAGAAATCATTACTAATAGGACGATGAACGTACTATACTTTCTCATCTTCTTCATGGGTAGTGATTTGGTATTCTAACTTTACTGTTGCTCGGTCGTGCGGAACGTAACAAAGCGGTTATAAGCATAATTGGCTAGTGTATAAGCCACCATAGCGATAATCATAACAATGTTTTGACCTGCTTTTTGCATAGGGAAAAATGGAATAATATCATCGCGCAGATTTTCCCATCCCAAACCTCTGAGCAAAATCCAACTCACGCACAATTGCAAGCCCAAGCACAACAAAAATCCACATACAAACAACAATGCCTCACGCTTGATGTCGCTGTTGGTCTTGAACACCCAATTACGATTCCAAATGAAACTATTGATAACCCCTAGCACGTAGCCTGCAACATTACTAATGCCATAAGGCAAACCTAACCTTGTATTGAGCAGATAGAACGTAACTAACGTGATAACGGTGTTGAGAACACCTATCACGCCATATTTAAATAATTGAATACCCGTATTACGAGCTTCGCTACGATCTATCTTCATTTATTCTCGATTGTTTTTAAGAATTTCTTTTCAAGGTCACACTAAAGAGTATTATACATCTTTGGAATGAGGCAAATTTACACATTAACGATGAGACAGCCAAAAAAAATACATCATTTGGCGGAATGAGGTGTAGAGATAACGCCTATTTCCTCAATACCCTTGAGTGTTGAACAACTATCCATCACCTGCCAAAGAATGATTTTATGAACTTGCTGAGGCCGAACGTCAGTAGCCAAAGGAATTACACATTGATACAAAGACCCGAAACCACCTCCTAACCAACCACCATAGTTATCGGCCAACACTACTTGCACTTGTTGTCGCCAAAGCGTTGAGTCATCGGCTATGCAATCGACGACTAGTGGCAAATTGCGGTATGCATAGTTGTTGCTATGACGCACCACTATGGCGAGGTCATAGGTTTGCATGCTATCGACAAAAATGGGTGCAAATGAGAGCGGCAACAACTGGTTCCAACCTTGCGATGGTAACTGCTTGAATTGGACATCTGTTTGACTCTGCGATGAGCACGCCGTCACTAGGAGATTCAAAACAAGCAAGACTATTCCTATCTTATGTTGTAGTGTTTCATTCTGCATGCTTGCTCTCAATTGCAGCATCGTTACGCCTATCGTTAGGCCGCGGTAGTCGTTGCTTATCATCTCGGCGCTTAGATGGGCGCTTAGGACGACGTGGCTTATCAGCTTGCTCGCTACCATTGCCATCGCTATCTTGTGAGCCACGAGATTTCTGAGATGGTGATTTAACCACTGCCTTATCACGCTTATCACCCATGGTCCTGACTTGCTGTGAGTTGCCCTCAAGGACAGTGTTTTTTGTTGCTAGTGCATCGGCCTGGTCTGACTTAGATTGTTTGCCAACACCATTAGTCGCACGCTTCTTCTTTTTCTTTTTCCTCTCTTTATCGAAACGATTGATACTATCTTGGTTCAGCAAATCGCCAAAAGCAACGCCCTCTTTAGGCATCTGCTCATCAGCCAACGTATCGGGCTTAATACCTTGTCGATTGAGTGCTATTACTTCAAAAGCTCTTGCAACTGGGATAGTCACCGTATCGGCAGGGAACGTCCGCTCAGTAGAGTATGTAATCATACGCTGCAACACATCAGCCTTGAAGTAGTAGTAAGTAGCCTCTTTGGTTTCGAGGTGTACATCTCGCTGAGGCATTTGTTTGATAGCCTCCACATAGGTATCAACTTCAAAGTTAATGCAGCACTTGAGCTTGGCACACTGTCCAGCCAAGTTTTGTGGATTGAGTGAGATATCCTGGAAACGAGCAGCACTCGTCGAGACCGACACAAAATTAGACATCCATGTAGCACAACACAAGGGACGCCCACAAGGCCCTATTCCCCCGATGCGTCCAGCTTCTTGTCGAGCGCCAATTTGTTTCATTTCCACTCTGATTTTAAACACATCGGCTAGCACCTTGATGAGTTGTCTAAAATCCACACGTTCGTCAGCGATGTAGTAAAAGATGGCCTTGTTGCCATCGCCTTGATATTCCACATCACCTATTTTCATCTTCAAGCCCAAGTCCACTGCAATCTTGCGAGAGCGTATCATCGTATCTTCTTCTCGCGCCTTAGCCTGCTCATATCGTTGCATATCAGCAGGCTTGGCTTTGCGAAAGATGCGTAAAATTTCTATATCTTTTCGCAGATTGACACGTTTCATCTGCAACTTCACCAGACGCCCAGTAAGTGCCACTTGACCGATGTCGTGACCAGGATTAGCATCTACTGCTACCCAATCGCCCTGTTTGAGGTCAAGATGTGCGCTATTGCGGTAGAAACCACGTCTTGTGTTCTTGAAGTGTACTTCTACAATGTCAAAGTCATTATCTGGTACGTCATCGAGCCAATTATAGCTCGACAAATTGCTCCTCCCCTCACCACAGACACACCCATTGCATGTTGGCAGCACACAATCTAAGCATGCCTCACCTACAGGTTGTGACTGTTCAGGAAGCTCTGGAGAATCTATTTGATGATTATTCATAACGCACGCACCGATTATTTGGCATAGCTCACAGCACGCGTTTCACGGATAACCGTGATGCGCACTTGTCCTGGATAAGTCATCTCGTCTTGAATCTTTTGAGCGATTTCGTTGGACAATTTTTCGGTTTCTTCGTCCGAAATCTTGTCTGCACCCACAATAACTCGCAGCTCACGCCCAGCCTGGATGGCATAAGTCTTAACCACTCCAGGATAGGATAGTGCGAGATGCTCAAGGTCGTTGAGGCGCTTGATATAGGCCTCCACTACTTCGCGGCGAGCTCCAGGTCGAGCACCCGAGATCGCATCACACACTTGCACAATGGGAGCATAGAGACTAGTAGCCTCTTGTTCATCGTGATGAGCACCGATAGCATTGCAGATGTCTGGTTTTTCCTTATACTTCTCGGCTAACTTCATGCCCAACATAGCGTGTGGCAATTCTGGTTCATCATCGGGCACTTTACCGATATCATGTAGCAATCCAGCACGACGTGCCTTTTTGGGATTTAATCCCAATTCGCTAGCCATGGTAGCACACAAATTGGCCGTTTCGCGCGAATGCTGCAATAGATTCTGCCCATAGCTCGAGCGATATTTCATCTTTCCAATCAATCTTATCAATTCGGGATGCAACCCATGTATGCCCATATCGATAGCAGTGCGCTTGCCTGTCTCAATAACTTCTTCCTCAACCTGCTTACGCACCTTGGCAACAACTTCCTCGATACGAGCGGGATGTATACGCCCATCGCTCACCAACTGATGCAGTGCCAAACGAGCAATTTCTCGCCGCACGGGGTCAAAGGCCGATAACACGATGGCCTCTGGTGTGTCGTCAACAACGATTTCCACGCCAGTTGCAGCTTCGAGTGCCCTAATATTGCGCCCCTCACGACCAATAATGCGCCCCTTGATTTCATCATTATCAATGTGAAACACCGTCACAGCATTTTCGATAGCCGTTTCAGTAGCCACTCGCTGTATCGATTCTATGATGATGCGCTTGGCTTCTTTGTTAGCCGTTAATTTAGCATCGTCCATAATATCGTTAATGTAGCTCGCAGCTGCTGTTTTAGCTTCGTCTTTTAGCGACTCGATAAGTTTTTCTCTGGCTTCTTGAGCCGATAGACCACTGACATGCTCTAGGGTGTCTCGCACGCTTTTTTCTAATTTATCTACCTCTTTTTTGCGGTCCTCAAGTAGCTCCATCTGGTTGTCCACATTAACTTTCAGGTTATCTACTTCGGTGCTACGTCGTTGCAGCTCTTTTTGTTGCTGACCGAGTGTTATTTCACGTTGCTTGAGTTTAGCCTCACTCGTTTGCACTTTAGCTAGTCGTGCATTGGCCTGCTTCTCGGCCTCACTCTTAATCGATAAACCCTCTTCCTTTCCCTTAATTACCTCATTGTTTTTAAGCACTTCAGCTTCTAGACGCGCTTTCTCGAGAATTTCGTTGGCACGCGACTTAGCGTTTTTGCGTGATAATGTGGAGGCAACCAAGTAGCCAATTGCCATCGCAAGGATGGCTACAATTACAGTTACAACTATAGTGTTCATTTTGAACGTATTTTTTGTTATATAATATTAATAAAAAAGCACCGCTCACATACTAGCCAGCTAGCTGCAATGCTATACAACTAGCCCCTAGCATCTAAGAAGTGCAGGAACCTAATTTTCAAAAAGTTATATCATGCCATCGCTCTATGCTGACCAAGGTCAACAACAACGGGCGGCAAAATCACATACAGCTAAACAATGGTGTCGTCTAGTTGCTTCTCGAAATCAGTCAGGAATTCATTGACCGAGCGGTTTTCGCTATAGGCCTCTTTATAAAGGCGAGCAAATTGGAAAGCGACTCGCGCCAACACATCTTGCGACGATGTATTGGTATCACTAAAGCGTTTCATCCACTTGTTCCACAAAGCATTAACAAGTTTCTCGGCTTCGCGATATCCTACTTCTTCCTCTGGCAAAATGCTTAGTGGAATAGGTTTTACGTCAGCGAGTTGTATCCAAATTTTATGTTTATTATTGTCGGCCATCACATCATTAGAAGTCAAGCGTTCAATTGTTTGATGCATCGGTCAATGTCCCGCACCATTTTGGAGAGTTGCCGCTTGTAGTGCTCTACCGCTTGTGGGTCTGGAGCTACCGAATGGACGACTCTGAGATATTCATTATCGACCTTCAAGCGTTCTAACTGCTTGTTCACTTGTTCGATTTCGAGTTGTTGCATCTCCATCTGGTGTTTCAAGGCAGTGTTCTCGCTACGGAGCGCAAGATATTTCTCCCTCAAGATCTGACTCTTATGGGCTATTCTTTGCATTCTATCTTGAAGTTCCGAAGACATAGTTCTCCAATTTTTTGCAAAATTAGTATTTTTTTCTGAAGTTTCTGTTGCCAACAATCAATAAATCTACTTTTTTTCGTAAAAATGTGGTTTTATAAAAAAAAGATTGGGACATCAGGGAGTTTTCACTACCTTTGTAAGTTGTAATTCTATCCCTAGAGGGTGTAAACAGTGTTTTGTTGGATTACTATTAAATGAAACTACTATTATGATAATCATCGGTATCGCCGGCGGCACCGGCTCTGGAAAGACAACTGTTGTGCGCAAAATCATGGAACGCCTACCAGAAGGCGAAGTGGGTGTGATTTCACAAGATTCTTACTACAAAGATTCAAGTCACATACCACCCGAAGAGCGACAGAATATCAACTTTGACGAGCCAGCAGCCTTTGACTGGAATCTTTTGCTCGAGCACTTGAAGATGCTCAAGCATGGCGAAGCCATTGAAATGCCCACCTATAGCTACATCACTTGCTCTCGTCAGAAAGAGACCGTGCACATGGAGCCTCACGATGTAGTGCTTATCGAGGGCATTATGGCACTAAGCGATGCCAGATTACGCAAGATGATGGATATCAAAGTGTTTGTCGATGCCGATGGCGACGACCGATTGATTCGCGTCATCACCCGCGACAGCATTGAGCGAGGTCGAACGCCCGAGGCTGTCATTGAGCGCTATCAACGCGTACTCAAGCCTATGCACCAGCTACACATCGAACCTACCAAGAAGTTTGCCAACATTATCATTCCTGAGGGTGGTAACAACGAGGTGGCCATCAACCTAATCACTGACTACATCAAGGGTCGCTTGAGTTCCAAAAAGAAATGAAACTCCCCTGGCAACGTCTTTCTAACAATGCCGATAAACCTCAGAAGTCGGCTAGCGACAAGCAGATTGCTGCACAACTCAATGCATCGGGTGAAGCAGGTACACTGATGTTAAGTACCGACAACTTGGTAAAAAAATATAGACAACGCACCGTTGTCAATCATGTGTCTATCAATCTGCGACAGGGTGAAATTGTGGGTTTACTAGGCCCTAATGGTGCTGGCAAAACCACCACTTTCTATATGACTACTGGGCTGATTACACCCAACGAGGGACGCGTGTTTCTCAACGACGTGGATATCACCAAGTTACCTGTATATAAACGTGCACAACTAGGCATTGGATACCTACCCCAAGAGGCATCAGTATTTCGTACCCTGAGCGTAGAGAACAACATTCGCACGATACTAGAAATGACCAACACCACGCCTCAACAACAACGAGACCGCTTGGAACAACTCATCAGCGAGTTTCACCTGCAAAAGGTGCGTAAAAATCTAGGCAACCGACTCAGCGGTGGTGAGCGACGACGCACCGAGATTGCTCGCTGCTTGGCCATCAACCCTCATTTCATCATGCTTGATGAGCCATTTGCTGGCGTTGACCCCATTGCTGTAGAGGATATTCAAAGCATTGTTTATAGCCTCAAGAGCAAGAATATAGGCATTCTAATCACCGATCACAATGCCCCAGAAACGCTCTCGATAACCGACCGTGCATATCTGCTATTTGAAGGCAAAATTCTATTTCAAGGCACTAGCGAAGAGCTGGCCGAAAATCCCACTGTGCGCGACAAGTATCTAGGTCACAACTTTATTTTCCGACGCAAAAAGTTTGACTAAAACACCTTTATATCGATGAGATAAGACAGAAATGTCAACACTAGTCAACGGCCTTTTTACCGCAATAATTAGTCCAGTCTCTTACTACACTGCCGATTGTCACCAATTGGTAATAGTATGATTGCTTTGACCAAGTGTGTGAGCGTAAATAGCAGTAAACAAACGAGTGAAACGGTCCTGAAAATGGTCGATGCGACGGTCGAACGTGTAGTTGCGAACACGAACCGTGATTTTAGTAGTGCGCACTTGGCACAATCGCTGGATATCGTTGACTGTGAGTGGATAGTAACAAGTCACATAATAGTCATTGTGATCAAGATAATGACGCTTAACCATGTCGCCACGAGAAACCGCGCGATCGGTAGTAAGAATAACGCGGCTACCGCCTCGCAACACCAACTCAAGCGTATCACCCTGCTCTACCTCAAGCCAGCCCTCATCGTATGTCACTTGGAGTTGAAAAGTAAGCACACCTTGTGAATCTGCATTGGCGGCTACCGCAAATCGAGCTGTATGGAAAAAATTGTCATAAAAAATGGCATCCGAGGAGCATACATAACGCGAGCCATCGTCGTTATACTCATCGACAACAAATTGGGCACTCATGCGAACTGTTAGGAACAGCATCACTAGCCATGTCATACCAAGGGCAAAAAAGCGATAGGCCATGATGCAAAAGTAGTACAAAACAATAATATAGACAAATCCTTATAAGGATGACATCTAACTACACTTAAATTGTTATTAGCCAAAATGGTTTAGGTTTAGCAATCTTAAAAAATGCAAAACAACTGATAATAAACACTTGAAATGGGACAAAAAGTTTGCTAGAAACAAAACTTTCTTCTATCTTTGCACTACATTTTATAATAGGTGTCTATTTAGGTGTAGCTATGGTTAGAAAGTATATCTATCATTTCACAATTTTAAGCACTTGAGAACCTAGCATTGGATGTCTCTCCATAGGTGCTATACCTAGCAGAATCTACAAAACGAAAAGACAAAGCATTAGGAGTTTTTGAAGTCTGTTATTTCTCTAAAAAGTTAAACTACAAGGCTAAACGCCTAAATTTAATTTTTTCTATTTCATATAAATGCGACATCAAACATCTTTTGTAGTGAAGTGCCAATATGACAACCTATATATTATTATACAATCGTTCAGAAAAAAAATGACACATAGGCCGAGAGGCCAACAACTAGATAAATCAAATTAAACCAAAACAACAAAACTCGTTAACTAAAATGGATGAGAATTTAGAAAAAAGAGCCAAGAGACCACGCATCAGTGAGAGCAATGGCAATCTAGAAGAGAATGTTGACAAGGTTCGCTATGAAAAAGTAGAATATGGCGAGCATGGGCCTTCGCAACAGGGAGATGAGACGACTACGACAGGCGACTATCAACAACAAGGTGGATATCGTCGTATGGGTGGATATCAACCTCGACAGGGTGGATATCAGCAAAGGCAAGGTGGATATCAACCTCGACAGGGCGGATATCAGCAAAGGCAAGGTGGATATCAACCTCGACAAGGTGGATATCAGCAAGGCGGGTATCACCCTCGCTATCAGCAACAATACTATCAGCAACCACAAGCAGTAAACGAGAATGCATCTGCCGACGAGAATGCTCAACAAGCACAATCTCAACAAGGTGAGTATCAACAGAGGCAAGGTGGATATCAACCTCGACAGAGTGGATACCAGCAAAGGCAAGGTGGATATCAACCTCGACAGAGTGGATACCAGCAAAGGCAAGGTGGATATCAGCCTCGACAGAGCGGATATCAGCAAAGGCAAGGTGGATATCAGCCTCGACAGGGTGGATATCAGCAAAGGCAAGGTGGATATCAGCCTCGACAGAGCGGATATCAGCAAGGCGGGTACCACAAGCCACACCAACAACAAGGCAAACGCCCCATGGGTCTCAAGCCACAAATGCGTTTTACGCCTAAGCCACAACCTGTAGAATATGAGCAGCCAGCTATTGACCCTAACATGGAAGTTCGCTTGAACAAGTTTATGGCCAACGCAGGAGTATGCTCACGTCGCGAAGCTGATGAACTAATCCAGAAAGGGTTGGTTAAAGTCAATGGCACACCTATCACCGAACTTGGAGTGAAGATTACGCCGAAAGACGTAGTCGAGTATAACGACCAAGTGATTACCACCGAAAAGAAGTGCTACATCTTGCTCAACAAACCTAAAGACTGTTTGACCACTAGCGATGATCCCAATGGCCGTAAGACAGTGATGGATTTAGTGAAGGGAGCCTGTCAAGAGCGCATTTATCCTGTAGGACGTCTCGACCGCAACACCACTGGAGTACTCCTGCTCACCAACGATGGTGACTTGGCTTCCAAACTCACTCATCCAAAATATGTAAAAAAGAAAATTTATCAAGTCTGGACCGACAAGCCTATTACCGAAGAAGATATGCAACACATTGCCGATGGTGTAGAGCTCGATGATGGTCCTATTCATGCCGATGCAGTGAGCTATGTATCACCTACCGACCGCAAGCAAGCAGGTATTGAAATTCACTCGGGACGCAATCGTGTGGTGCGCCGCATATTTGAGTCTTTAGGCTACCATGTTGTGAAACTCGACCGCGTGTACTTCGCAGGACTCACCAAGAAGAATCTGCCTCGTGGTCGCTGGCGCTACCTCACGCAAGAAGAGGTTAACTTCTTGAAGCAAAACTCATTTGAATGATTATCTTATCTTTGATTCAAAATATAGAACAAGATAAGACCTAACGGCAAGTAGCACCCTCCACATTTGAGACGTTTCTTCAGAGGGAGGGTTGCTGCTTGACATTAGTAACAAAATAGGAAGAACATAGACAAACACTATCATTGATTATGGCATTGAAACGAACAAAAATTGTTGATATTTTTGATCCAGCCCTTGTTGGTCAACAAGTGTGTGTAAAAGGTTGGGTGCGTACGCGTCGTGGCAACAAGCATGTGCAATTTGTAGCTCTCAACGATGGTTCGACCATCAACAATCTACAAATCGTTGTTGATTTGGAACAATTTAGCGAAGACACACTAAAGCCCATCACCACAGGTGCAAGCCTGCATGTCGAAGGCCTGCTAGTAGCATCGCAAGGCAAAGGTCAAACGGTAGAAGTGCAAGCTCATAGCATCGAGATATATGGCACTGCCGACCCTGATGAATACCCCTTGCAAAAGAAAGGACACACCCTAGAGTTCTTGCGCGAAAAGGCACACTTGCGCATGCGCACCAACACGTTTGGAGCCGTATTCCGTATCCGTCACCACTTAGCTTTTGCTATCCACAAGTTCTTTAACGACAAGGGTTTCTTCTACCTAAACACTCCGCTCATCACTGCTAGCGATTGTGAAGGTGCTGGTGATATGTTCCAAGTGACTACCCTCGACCTAGGCAACTTACCTAAGGATGAGAATGGTAAAACCGACTACACTAAGGACTTCTTTGGTAAATCGACTAGTCTTACCGTCAGCGGACAACTTGAGGGCGAGTTAGGGGCAACAGCACTAGGGGCTATTTACACCTTTGGTCCTACATTCCGAGCTGAACACAGCAACACGCCTCGCCACCTAGCAGAATTTTGGATGATTGAACCCGAGATGGCATTCTATGACATCACCGACAACATGGACCTTGCCGAAGAGTTCATCAAATACTGTGTGCAGTATGCTCTTGACCATTGCCAAGACGACATCGAATTCCTAAACAAGATGTACGACAACTCGCTCATCGAGCGCCTACGCAGTGTGCTCAAGGAACCCTTTGTCCGGCTCACCTACACTGAAGGCATCGAGATTTTGGAAAAAGCGGATGCGTCATTTGAATTCCCTATCAAGTGGGGTGTGGACTTGCAAAGTGAGCATGAGCGTTATCTAGTGGAGAAACACTTCAAACGTCCAGTGATTCTAACCGACTATCCACGTGAAATCAAGGCGTTCTATATGAAGCAGAACGAAGACGGCAAAACCGTGCGAGCAATGGACGTACTCTTCCCTATGATCGGCGAAATCATTGGAGGCTCAGAACGCGAAGCCGACTACGATAAGCTACTTGCCGAAATTAAGCGTCGCGACATCCCTATGAAAGACATGTGGTGGTATCTCGACACTCGCCGCTTTGGCACCGTACCTCATAGCGGGTTTGGACTAGGGTTTGAACGCCTAATCCTATTTGTAACGGGAATGGCCAATATTCGCGATGTAATTCCATTCCCACGCACACCCAACAACGCTGAATTCTAACCGTCCGACACCACATAAACACATCATACGACACACTAAGAGGGGATGTAACACCAAGATGCTATATCCCCTTGCTATTATTTATATATTGACTAGAAAAAGGCTGGAGACTAAATTAAAGTGGGATGACCACAGGCTACACAGCCATGTCACCCCACCAACACACACACGATTAGGTTATCTTTACGTCAATCAGTCATTATCTGATTGCTCTTGCTTTGCAGGAGGTGGTCCTTGCGGTCCTTTCTTATCACAGCATCCACCTTGGTTGTCATTGCAACAGTTCTTATCATGACGAGGGTCATGACGCTGTTGACGATTGCTCTTAAACTCGGCATATTTTGTTTTTTGGTCAGTCGAGAGCAAGGCTTCAATCCGCGCATCAGTTGCCTGACGTTGGGCATCCATAGCCTCACGCTGAGCCTTTATCTGCTCTTCACTAGGTTTCTCACCCTTTTTGACCTCCTTGCCATCACATTGTGGCGCATTTTTTTTCATAGCTTCCATCTCTTCTTTGTAGATTTGTGTGATTTCTTGCTTTTGGGTATCACTCAAGCCTACTGCTTTGTCGAGTTCATTCACGCGTTGTTCCACCATCTTTTCAGGATTGGGACCATGCTTACCACCTTTACCACCTTGAGGTGGCTGAGCGCTCACCATCATTGTGGCACACAAGGCCACTACCAATGTCAAAACAATCTTTTTCATGTTTGTGCTGTTGTTTGTTTTTTAAAAAAGAAATATGATATCATTAAACCTATTTGTAACCTTAATTATTCTTTTAGGCATTGCGTCTAGCCAATAAGCTATTGCAACACAGCAGTTATCAACGGTTGTCGCGGTAACCCACCACACGATAGCGGGTACCTTGATTATCGTTCACTTGTCGATAATACACGCCATTGGCCTCGTACAGATGTTCTCCTCTTACATTTTGCTGACGCATACCTTTGACTTGCGTAAACTCACGCCCCATAGGAGGACGATTATTATCATAGTCAGGGTGACGATTAGGATCAAACTGCTCGGGACGATCACGGAAATCACGATCATCGTGATGAGGACGATGAGTGCGGCAACCAGTGAGCGTAAGCACCGAAGCAACAGCTAGAACTAGTACCAATTTTTTCATTTTTCTTATTGTTTTTAATCTATATGATTTAATATTTCAACGACAAAGGAATATAAAAAATATGAAAGAGAAAAACCGATTTAGTTGAGTTCGTGACCATTCGCCCAATCACATTGACCAACGCCTTAAAAACATAGACCAATTTTCTATCTACCTCCAATATCTCACCTCATGTTATCAACCTCAACGTCCAATAGTGCGCCACCAACACTTCCCATCCCTCGATACCGACAACCTCTACTACCCACCCAACGATATAGCGAGAAGTCCACAAAAAAGGTCCGACTCTCACGAGTGGGACCTAAAAAAATGAATAGAATCTGTATAGAAAAGTGCAATCTTTGATACTATTTTTGTGAATGATGACATTTTATTTCGCTAACAAAATTACCATTATATCTGCTAAAATGCAAGAAAATTGCTACTTTTTTTAAAATAAATATAGATTTTTTTCTACTTCCAACTATTTCTAGTATCCATTTTGGAGTGATTTGAATATGTTTCAACGACCTATGACAACACGTCAGTCGCAATCAATTTGGCAACATTTTTGTAGCACTATTGTTGTTATGAGTTCATGGACACTTAACAAATATTGCTTAATGCTATGTGTGCTCACGCTGCTAAGTGGTAGGCAGGTGACTTTGTCGCAACCTATCGACATGGGTGATTCGGTCAAAGTTAGTTTGGTCACATTCTATCCTGGCGCAAAGGCATTCAACATATTTGGTCACAGCGAATTGCGCGTTCAACAAGGTCCACAAGATTGGTATTTCAATTATGGCGTGTTCGACTTCTCTGCACCCGGCTTTATGTGGCGATTTGTGTTAGGTGAGACCGACTATATGTGCATGGCCGTTCCCCAGCGCTTTGCGACCCAAGGCATGGAAGGACGTCGCATGGTAGAGCAAGAACTCAACTTGACTCAAGAGCAAGCTAGAGAGATACGTGATTTTTTGACCAACAATGCAATGCCAGCCAATCGCGTATATCGCTACCAATATCTCAGCGATAACTGCTCAACCCGTCCACGCGACATCATCGAGAATGCACTAGGTTCATCTTTACACTATGGCACAGCAATCGATTCTGTCACCTATCGTGACATCATGTCACACTACTGCCGCAATTATGCATGGGAGCGATTTGGCATTGACCTCGTGATTGGTTGGGCGGCAGACACAGTGATAGATTTGCGGCAACAGATGTTCATTCCTATGCTACTAATGCAGGCCTTAGACAGTGCTACCGTATCGCTAAACGATAGCTCCACCTTGCCTTTGGTCAAGGAACATCGCTTGATGGTGGATGCTAGCGAAGATGGATTGGTACTCCCACCCACCCCGTGGTGGCAATCACCTATAGCCTTAGCCTTTATAGTGCTAATCCTTGCCTTGGCCATCAGTATTCATGACCTTAGGCATCGACATGTATCCCGCTGGTTCGACACATTGTTGTTCTCCATTTATGGCTTAGCGGGATGCGTCATTGGTTTCTTGATATGCTTTTCCACACACGAAGCCACATCACCCAATATCAACATTGTGTGGTTGCATCCATTGTTGTTATTGATAGCCATGCTACCTTGGATAACACACACACAAACCATAGCATGGTGGCTACACCTACTCAATGCAATAGCCGTAGCACTGCTGATACTCTTGTGGCCGTGGCAGCCACAAGTAGCTAATATCGCATTTTTTCCACTGATGATTGCATCGGTTGTGCGCTCAGCAAGCTATGTGTTGATAACTAGGCAGCAGACACGCGCTCCCGACCAAAAAGGTTAATGCCCCCTAGTTTGTATTCCCCATTAATCCCTATAGGCAGCAATCTAGGGTGTATCTGTATAGCCTCACACAAGCCTCAGGCTAAAATAGTGGCAACATTCAAACAACATTTCTGATTTTATCATCAAGAACGAGATAAATTGTTGGCATAGAATCATAATAATTGTCAATGAGTTCCCACATTCCACCAAAAATACTTACCTTTGTGGGTTAATTGGTGGACTATAAGCTGATTTTGGGCTATATAGAAACATTCACTAATATTTATTTATTAAAAACCGACATTCACAAAACAACGATATAATCAAGAGAAATGGCATTTAGTGACATCTTAAAATCATTATTCGGCAACAAATCGACCCGAGACTTGAAGAAAATCACACCGATTTTGAACAAGATTAAGGCCGTATATCCCGAAATCGATGCGCTAGACGATGACCAGTTGCGTGAACGCACAGCACAAATCAGGCAATCGCTCAACGATGCTGTGCAAGACAAGCGCAATGAAATCGTGCGCATCAAAGCCGAAATAGAGACGCTCGACTATGAAGAGCGCGAACCATTGTGGAAAAAAGTTGATGACATCGAGAAAGAAATCCTGGATATACTCGAAGATAAACTCAACGAGGTGCTTCCCGATGTGTTTGCAATCGTAAAATCAACAGCACGGCGCTTTGCTCAAAACGAGACCATCACCGTCACCGCTACCCAAATGGACCGCGATTTAGCCGCTGAAGGCAAAGACTTTGTATCTATCGATGGCGACAAAGCTATCTATCGCAACCATTGGATTGCTGGCGGTAACGAAATCACTTGGGACATGGTACACTACGATGTGCAGCTCATTGGCGGCATTGTGCTTCACGAAGGCAAAATCGCCGAGATGGCCACTGGTGAAGGTAAAACATTGGTAGCTACCCTACCCGTCTTCTTGAATGGTCTGACGGGTAATGGTGTGCACGTAGTGACTGTGAACGACTATCTAGCCAAACGTGACTCAGAGTGGATGGGACCGTTGTATATGTTCCATGGTATGAGTGTGGCTTGCATCGACAAGACACAACCCAACTCGCCTGAGCGCCGAGCAGCCTACAATTGCGACATTACTTTTGGTACCAACAGCGAGTTTGGTTTCGATTACTTGCGAGACAATATGGCCATGCGACCCGAAGATATGGTGCAGCGCCCCCACAACTATGCCATCGTTGACGAGGTGGACTCTGTGCTCATCGACGATGCTCGCACACCATTGATTATCTCTGGTCCCGTACCCAAAGGCGAAGACCAAATGTTCAACGACTTCAAACCCAATGTGGAGCGTGTGTACAATGCCCAACGCAGTTTGGTAACAGGATTACTAGCCGATGCCAAGAAGATGATGGCTAGCGATGATGCCGACACGGTGAAGGAAGGCACACTGAGGTTGTTCCGCGCTTTCAAAGGTCTGCCAAAATACAAGCCACTCATCAAGTATTTGAGCGAAGAAGGTGTAAAGACAGCTATGCTCAAGACTGAGGCCTACTACATGCAGGACAACAACCGCGAGATGCCCACAGTGACCGACCCTTTGTTCTTTATCATCGACGAACAAAACAACACGGTAGAACTCACCGACAAAGGTATCGACGTACTCACCAAAGGCACTGATGACCCTGAATTTTTCATCTTGCCCGATATCGCTTCTCAGCTATCGGCAGTAACCAACGAGCCTCTCACTGAAGAAGAGAAAGTAGCCAAAAAAGATGAACTACTAGCCAACTATAGCATCAAGGCCGAGCGCGTGCACACCGTCACCCAGCTACTCAAAGCTTACACCTTGTTTAATCGCGACGATGAATACATCGTTGATGCCGAGGGTAAGGTAAAGATTGTGGACGAGCAGACTGGACGTGTGATGGAAGGCCGCCGTTATAGTGATGGCTTGCACCAAGCCATCGAAGCCAAAGAAGGTGTAAATGTGGAATCAGCTACACAGACGTTTGCTACTATCACGTTGCAGAATTACTTCCGCATGTATCACAAGTTGGCAGGTATGACGGGTACTGCTGAGACCGAAGCAGGCGAGTTTTGGGATATCTACAAACTAGATGTTGTGACCATCCCAACCAATAAGCCTGTGATTCGCAACGACATGCCCGACCGCGTGTACAAGACACAGAAAGAGAAATTTGCTGCTGTGATCGAGGAGATTGAGAAGATGCGCGAGAGTGGACGCCCGACACTAGTGGGTACCACATCGGTTGAAATCAGTGAAATGCTAAGCCGCATGCTCAATCTGCGCCATATCCCACACAATGTGCTAAACGCTAAGCTGCACCAGAAAGAAGCCGAGATTGTAGCACAAGCTGGCCAATCAATCGATGGCTTGGGTGTGGTAACCATCGCCACCAATATGGCAGGTCGTGGTACCGACATCAAGCTATCGCCAGCAGTCAAAGAAGCTGGAGGTCTTGCCATCATCGGTACCGAGCGACACGAATCACGTCGTGTTGACCGTCAGCTACGTGGTCGTGCTGGTCGTCAAGGCGACCCTGGCTCATCAGTGTTCTTTGTGTCGTTTGAAGACAAACTCATGCGCTTGTTCGCTAGTGACAAAGTGGTCAAGACACTTGACCGCTTGGGCCTCAAAGATGGTGAAGCTATCGAGAGCGGCATGGTAACCAAGAGCATCGAGAATGCCCAAAAGCGCGTCGAAGAGAACAACTTTGGCATCCGCAAGCATTTGCTAGAATATGATGATGTGATGAATGCCCAGCGCAAAGTCATCTACACCCGTCGCCACCACGCCTTGATTGGAGAACGCATTGGCTTAGACATCATCAACACACTCTATGATAGCGTAGAGGATATTGTGGACAAGTATGGCGCCGATGACTATGAAGGCTTCAACATGCAAACCATCAGCACCTACGCTATTGAGCCTCCATTTGATGAGGAACAATATCGTCGCATGGACCGTGACAAGAAAGTTGAAGACCTATATGATGCAGTGCTCAAAGCATTTAATCGCAAGATGGACCGCTTGAGCGATGTGGCTGACCCCATCATCCAACAGATAGTCGCTAAACAGCTAGAAGATGGCATGGAAGAACCACAAGGTCTCATCCGTGTGCCTATCAGCGATGGAAAACGCATATTTGGCATCGTCATCGACATCAAAGAAGCTGCAGCAACTCACTGCAAGTCGCTCACCAAGGCTTGGCAAAAAGCCGTGATGCTACTCACTATCGATGATAACTGGAAAGAGCACTTGCGCGAGATGGACCAGTTGCGCCAATCAGTGCAAAATGCTAGCTACGAACAGAAGGACCCGCTAGTGATTTACAAAACCGAAGCTTTCAATATGTTCAAGCAGATGGTAGGCATCATGAACGGCAAAGCTATTGCTGTGCTAATGAGAGGTCAAATACCTGAGGCTCCTCCCGAACAGCATGTGCAAGAGCGTGAGATGCCACGTCAACAACAACGCTATAGTGAAAATCGTGGCAACGAGGGTGCACCCCAACAGCAAGGTACCCCTATGGGTCCACGCCCACAAGGTCCTACAGCGCCCATCCGCAACGAGGGACCACGCATTGGTCGCAATGACCCCTGCCCATGCGGTAGTGGCAAAAAGTACAAAAACTGCCATGGCAGAGGCTTGTAATAGTAGCCTACCAACCAGATAAAGCATACTAACAACGACTCCCCAGCTCAATCATAGAGCGTGGGGAGTCTTACATTTCTCTATCAAGTTATAAGAATTTCGAGAGCACAAGGACTAGTCAGCTATGAGCATTCTTAGCCAATCACCTATCTTCATAGGCAAAGGGCCAGCAAGCGTGCTAGCCATCAATCGATCGTTTAGTTCCTGTAGCTGTGGGGTGGCATCTTCATCACCTGCATCTTTAATAATAGCATGAGCCTCGGGCATGACATCGTTCATTGCTACTTGAGCCGAGGGCTTGAGCAAAAAGCTACGCCAAAATAGCCAATACGCCAAGTCATAGACACGTTGCGCATCGGCCTGATTATTCAAGTCCACATCCATCATCTCTAGCAACTGCTGTGCCGCTGGAGCCGCTTCATACTCCTCATCTAGCAATTGATAAAATGCCTCTGCTAGTGCCTCAAGCTCCTTGTCGTATGGATCAAGCACCTGCTCATCGCCACTAGTCAGAGTCCACCACATCACAAAGCGCACATCATTGCGATTGAGTTCATAGTCGATATAATCGTCGCTGCGCCCATAGTGAGGCAATGGCGTGCCATAATGCTGGTTGTGTAAATCAGAAAAGGTTCGCCACAATCCAGCATCTGCCACAATATCTTGGTAATAGCCTATTACCGATAGCACGGTATCTCTCTGCACCTCGTCTGTAAATTGGTGAAGCCATGGACTCTCGTCCCATAACTTAGCCAATCGCAAAGCTATCCACAAATAGAATTGATCAGTAGGTGCCACCTTAGGATAGTTAGGCTGCCGCTGCATATAGTGCTTAACTGTGATTTCTATCATCGTTTCACTGGGTAATATTGAGAAGTTATTCTTAGTTTTTTGTTGTCACATGTAAACGAAAAAAACGAGGGACACCTCTAGATGGGTTCCCTCGTCGATGGGGAGAGCCGCGAGCGGGACTCGAACCCGCGACCTTTTCGTTACGAATGAAATGCTCTACCGACTGAGCTATTGCGGCTAATGCATCGATGTGATTGTCAATGCGAGTGCAAATTTACGCCTTATTTTTGACTTCTGCAACATCACCATTGCAAAAAAGTGCTTGCCACCCCTAAAAAAGTGCTACGACACACAAGTCTTAGCATGATGCTTAGTTGACAACTTGCTTGCTATAGGTGATTTTGACTTTAGCCTTGTCTAGTCTCAACTTAGCAATAGCAGGTGATGACACTTGTGGAGATATCTTGGTCACCGTGCTCGAAGTAGTAGTACTATAATAATAGTAACTCGACGACGAGTAGGTATAAACCGTGACATCAATAGGTGTAATGGTGAAATTGATGTCGCTCTCAGTAGCAATACCGCCCTGATTGTTGATAATGTTAAGGATGTAGTCACGCAAACCGCTGAAAGTATATTTCTTGGTAGTGCTATTGTAAGTAGCGTAGAACGAATCCTTGTTGTTAGTCAGACTATCGCCATTGATAAAGGTATCCTTGAGTGATGTCTTCACCATTAGCAGGTATTTGGGTGGCTGGATGTTGTACTGAGTTTTGGGAATCTCAACTGGAAGTTCCAGCGATAATTGATTGATCACTGCTAGATTGTTACCGATATTAGCTTGATACTTATCAATAATATCTTGAATGGGGAAACGCACCTGCACCTCATATCCCCCTGGTGCCACTATCAAGGCATCACCATTGTTTACCATCGACTTCACATCATCAGCTACCTCAAGTTTGATGAGGTTGTCTGAGATGATTTCGGGTGTTGAAGCCATGTAACACTGGCTCATAGCAGGATAGATAGTGTCGGTGGTATCGGTGAGTTGGGCATATTGCTTATAATATACATCAAACTCCACATTCTGCACATTCATCACATGGCCACTACCATAGCTATTCTGGATATATATGCCAGGCATATACTCAGCAAATGCCGAGGGAGAGGAGAAAAGTTTGGGATTTTCGCGATACTTGTTAAAAATCTTGCGTCCCATCTCCACAGGCATAGGTATTGATATTGCTCGCACAGTATCACTGCTAGAAGTTTCTAGCCAACCTGCCGTGGGCGAATAGGATGCTGTAGCAAGCAAATCGTCAGTGCTATAGTAGGGCGAGGGGTCTAGGTCACTATAGATGGGCGAGGTAAGTTGCGTATTCAGGGCATAAACATTGAGACGCATAGGTGCCAACGAGTCGCCTGTGAAACCGTTTTTTAAGGGAATACGCAACTTCAAACGACAAGAGTCAATCCAATCAGCCTTGGTGCCTGTCGTATCGATAGTCATAGCTGGCATCCATTGTGTGACGGCCTCAGCCGTGAGATGCCCAAAGCCATTAGCTTGCAACTCGCCTAGCATCTTGCTAGGGGTGCGCATCTGTATGCGGGTATAGGGAATCGACTTCCCAGTGAGTACAAACGACGAGTCTTGGATAATCGAAGAGGTAGATTCTACTATCGAGATACCTATAGTGTCCTCAGTGCAAGCCATCAAGCCTAGCAAGGCTACCAATGCCATTGTCACATGGAGCAAATGTTTCATATCTGAATTCTGAATACTAAAATTTATATTTTATGATAACTATTAGAATGTAGATGATGATAAATAGCCCTAGGAGCGATGTTGTGCAGTAAGAGCTAAGAGAATCATTTAGCACTACTTAATCTACAAGTCTATTATATCTTATAGCGACCGATAGAAATCATAGATTTGCTGCACACGCTCTTCGCCCTCGCTATAGTCGAGCACTGGCTTGCCAGCATCGCTAACCTGCTTAAGCAGTGCAGGGTCGGCAGTCGCACTCATAGCTATCACCGCATCGGTGTAGCGCAACGAGAGGGACATCAAGTCGGTATAGTCCATAGCCTTACCTTGATAAGGTTTAAGTGGAGTGGCAGGGATGCCGTCTTGTCGCATCTTAGCAGCTAAGTTGGCATCAAGGGGAGCGGGCAGTTGCTCGTCATACAATCCCGTCACTATCTTGGCGTCACGAAATGAGGGGTCGTCGCTATAGATGGTGCGAATGTAAAAAGGTGCCAATGCCGAAATCCAACCACTGCATTGGATGATGTCAGGAATCCAGCGCAACTTACGCACGGTCTCAATCACACCACGCACATAGAAGATGCTACGCTCATCGTTATCGCTTGGCGAAGATAGGGTCTCCATCTCTTTGGCTAGACTATGAGCAAAGTAGTCCTCGTTGTAAATAAAATATACCTGAATGCGGGCAGATTGCAAGGTGGCAACTTTGATAATGAGCGGGTGGTCGGTATCGTCGATGATAATGTTCAAACCCGACAAGCGTATCACCTCATGCAACTGGTTGCGGCGCTCAGTGATAACCCCATATTTAGGCATAAAAGTACGTACCTCAGCCCCGCGCTCTTGAATGCCTTGTGGCAACAAACGTCCCATCTCGCCCATTGGCGACTCAGGCAGGTAGGGTGAAATTTCTTGTGAAATAAATAAGACTTTCCTTACGTCCATGTCGTGCTACTCCTTGATGATAATGCAAAGTTAGTGATTTTTTTCGACTTTATGCGATTTTTTTGTTTCTAGGCTTGAATTTTTAAGTAAAAATGGCACGTTTTTAACATCTTGTAAACTTTGTTCACCACCAAGCAATGAGATTTCTATTGCTTCATGGTAGTGTACTATCGCCCCGCTCTAACAGGTATTATCACATAATATATATTACAATTAATGAGCTAGCGAACAACAAAGAGGCGAGTCACCTCATAGCGACTCGCCCCATTATTATGATGCCTATCGATTGGGAGCTGAGTATGGACATCAAGCCACGCTACACTAGCTACCCAAACGCGTCATAGCCATCTGCTAGCCGTTGCCCAAAATCAAAGCAATCAAAGCAGCAACGTCATCCACATTCACTATTTCATCGCTATTCACATCAGCGCAGATTTCGCAGCCCTCACCATTGCCTAGAATCATAGCGATTAGAGCAGCAACGTCATCCACATTCACTACGCCATCGTGGTTCACGTCACCTTTACTGTATGTGCTGTCGTGGTCGTCTCCAAAGAACTTGGTACCATCGGTGAAGTAAATCTTGTTGTAAGTGGTGAAGTCAAATACGTAACCCGTGTCTGAATAAGCCAAGCAGTAGTTCCAAACAAGCGAATCTTGATAAGCTAGACCCTCGTTGCCATAGCCCTCGATGGTGGTCAGTTCAGCATCAGCAGTGTAGTTGTAGATGTTGTCACCATAGGTTTCACTATTATAGTCATAAATCATTTGGCAGGGGAAAGTCATAGCACCACCCTCGGTCTGCTCATAGGTCATGTAGTTGCCACGCATGCCCCAGTCAAACAGGTTGACAATGAATACACTGTCCTTGGTGTCAGCAAGTTCCATATAGATGGGAGCCTCGACGTCACCATAATAATAGCTGGTCATCTTGTGAATACCATTGGGCACGAGGATGTAAGCGCTGGTGCCATAGTAGTAGCCATTGAATAAATACAGACCTTCCCACTCACCCTCAGTGGTGTTGCTGCGACCATTGCTGGTTTTTATCACGTCTTGCTTGATGTAACCCACTACAGCAAACCAATTGTCGAAAGACAGCGAGCCATCATCCAGAATCTGGAGGGTGATGTCACTCGTGCCATCATCGGCGTTGTAGAAATACAAGTCATAGTAGGTATTGGTAATTGTTGTGGTCGCTCTGCTACCAGTGCCCGAAGTGGTGGTATCGGCAGTGGCTTCAAAATCTACACGCTGCATGTTTGGAATGCTAACGGTGCCTGCTTCCACGTCCACCTTACCAGCTACTGAATACTCAGTGTTGCCAAATACATAGAAGAAAATCTCAATCGAGTCGCCAGTGCCAGCTTGGATATCGATAGAGTGTCCATTGTAGTATGGATTTTGCTTAACCAAGTAATAGGTGGTGTCGCCATCAGCATTAACAGAATCCTCAATACCTAAGCAAACATAGTTCCAGATACGGGTGCCACACAACTCATCGATAGAGCTTATGCGGGCGGGAGCCTTCTTGGCAGCAAAGCGAGAAGTTGCCTCACCAGGCTTTACCAACTGAGCCTGCTCTAGGTTCACTGCCTTTTGGATAGTGGCAGCAGTCTTGGCAGTAGGTTTGTTGAACTTAGGACCGATGGGACCGAAAGCTGCGCTAGCAACGCAAACAGCCACCATGAGAGAAGCAAATGCTAAGATTTTTTTCATAATGACAATTTTTCTTTTAAGTTAATAATTGATGAATTGAAAAAAGTTTACAAAGTTATTAAAAAAGGTTTACCGATTGCTACATTGTCGATGTCCTATAACTAATGACAAATCGACAAAATAAAATCTCGCGACAAATTTATGTATATTTTTTTAAAAAAGCAACATTTTGAAAGAAAAAGTCACTTTTCGCAAACATAGCAATGCTTAAATTGACAGCCTCAAACTCCAATAAGGCTCATCGGTCAATATCATCGATATCAAGTTCAGCGTTTTGAATAAGGTCATAGTCGGTGAACTCCATGCCGTCAAAGTCACCATCCTCAAACATAAGATAGTTTTGCCTCATGCAACTTGTAGCAAAGGCTAATAGCACTACCGCAGCTACAAGTAGCCGCCAATAGCGAGTAATCACATATCGTGTCATAGCGTTAAGTATATTATTGTAACAAATAGCAAGGCAAAAATACAAAAAAATGGTGACTCTTTATCATATCGTTTCGCAAAAAAATATTACTTTAGCGCAACCAAAACCACAAAAATCTCAACCACTCACCGATATGGACCTATTTGAACAACGCATCAAGGAACTACGTGAAATCATCAATCGTCACAATCACAACTACTATGTGCTAAACGCACCCACGGTGAGCGACCAAGAGTTTGATGCCCTATTGCGCGAGCTACAAGAGCTAGAGCAGGCTCATCCACAATATAGCGACCCATTGTCGCCCACACAACGCGTGGGGAGCGACCTGAGCAAAGGTTTCACTCAAGTGAGACACGAGCGACCGATGATGTCGCTAGCCAATAGCTACTCAATAGAAGAGGTGCAAGAGTTCTTGCGACGGGCTCAAGATGCTCTTGGTGGCGAGCCATCGGAGATTGTGGGCGAGATGAAGTATGACGGCACATCGATATCGCTCACCTACGAGCATGGGCGACTAGTGCGCGCTGTGACGCGAGGCGATGGTGTGCAAGGCGATGATGTAACAGCCAACGTAATCACCATACGTAGTATCCCCCTTGATTTGAGCATGGTGGCCGAGATACCCAACAAGTTTGAGGTGCGTGGCGAAATATTGCTACCATGGGCAAGCTTTGAACGTCTGAACAAGGAACGGCAGTTCAACGAGGAGCCTCTGTTTGCCAACCCACGCAATGCTGCAGCTGGCACGCTCAAGTTGCAAAATAGTGCCGAAGTAGCGCGTCGCGGCCTAGATGCGGTGTTCTACTACCTATTAGGTGACCAGTTGCCCTTCGAGACCCACTACGAGAGCATCATGGCACTCAAGCGATGGGGATTTCGCACAGGCGAGTTAAGCATCTTGCCATCGATTACTGCAGTGAAAGACTTCATCGGTCATTGGGACAACGCCCGCAAACAGCTACCCGTAGCCACAGATGGTTTGGTGTTTAAAATCAACAATCTGCGACAACAACTCAATCTAGGAGCCACCGCCAAGTCTCCTAGATGGGCAATAGCCTATAAGTTTGCCCCCGAGCGCGAATGCACCCAACTGCGTAGTGTGTCGTTTGAGGTGGGACGAACAGGGGTAATCACACCTGTTGCCAACCTAGAGCCCGTGTTGCTAAGTGGCACAGTGGTCAAACGTGCCTCGCTACACAACGAGGACATCATCCGCCAATTAGATATTCATGATGGCGATATGGTGTATGTGGAAAAAGGTGGAGAAATCATCCCCAAAATAGTGGGCGTGGACATGAAACAACGACAAGCCAACAGTTTGCCAGTGACGTTTGTGCACCAATGTCCCGCATGTGGAGCCACCTTGCAGCGCATCGAGGGAGAAGCTGCTTGGGTGTGTCCCAACAAGTGGGCTTGCGGCCCACAAATATGTGGCCGTATCGAGCACTTTGTGGGCCGCCATGCTATGGATATTGATGGCATTGGTGAAGAAGTAGCCGTAGCATTGCATAACAGCGGATTGGTGAACGATGTTGCCGACCTCTATGACCTGACCGAAGAGCAGTTAGTGGGCCTAGAACGATTTCAACAACGCAGTGCTCAGCGCATCCTGCGTGGCATTGAGCATAGCAAACAAGTGCCTTTTGCTCGGGTAATATTTGCACTATCTATCCCCTTTGTGGGCGAGACGACAGGCAAGATACTAGCTCGGCACACCCACGATATCGACACACTAATGAATCTACCTGCCGAGCAGTTGGCCGCTATTCCAGAGATTGGGCCTAAAATCGCACAGTCGATTGTCGATTTCTTTGCTATCGATGTCAATCGCCAAATAGTAGAACGCTTGCGAGCTGCTGGTGTGCAAATGGCACTCTCTAGCGATGAAATCGTAGGTCAAAGCGACAAGCTAGCTGGGATGAAAGTGGTAATCAGTGGCGTGTTTGCCCACCACTCACGCGAAGAATACAAAGCCCTTATCGAGCAACACGGTGGCAAGAACGTGAGTAGCATCAGTGGTTCCACCTCATTTGTGCTAGCGGGCGAGAATATGGGACCTGCCAAATTAGAAAAAGCTCGCAAACTGGGCGTACCTATCAAAAACGAAGATGAGTTTCTAGCTATGCTTGACTAGTAATCATTCGTCATGTGGTCCACAACCTTACATGCAAAGTTAGTTTCTATCGCCTGTATATGTTAAATAATATTAACTAATGTCAAATATTGTCGAAATTAGACTTTCATCGACAAATTAAAGAGCAAAAAGTTTTGTCAAGCTACTGGAAAGTAGTACTTTTGCACGCCGATTATTACCAAAGTGATCAGCCCAAGGTAGTGACTATGTGGCATTTGGCCGTGCCACAGAGTGATTTTTGGGCAATTAACTAACTATTAATTAGGACATTAAAAAGTGGATACTTTAAGTTACAAAACCATTTCGGCAAACGCTAGCACCGTAAACAAAGAATGGGTGGTGGTGGATGCTACCGACCAAGTATTAGGTCGTTTCTGCGCCAAAGTAGCTAAGTTGCTGCGCGGAAAATACAAGCCAAACTACACTCCGCACGTAGATTGTGGTGACAATGTTATCATCATCAATGCGGACAAGATTAAGATGACAGGCAAAAAGTGGACCGAGCATCAGTATGTGAGCTACACAGGCTATCCTGGTGGACAACGTTTCACTACGCCAGCTGCATTGCAAGCCAAGAGTGAGCGCAAAAAAGACCTGCGCAATGGCATGCATCCACTATACATGCAAGTGATGAAGGGTATGTTGCCTAAAAACAAATTGGGTGCCAAATTGCTCAAAAACATGTATGTGTACAACGGACCACAGCATCCCCACGAGGCGCAGAATCCAAAAGTCATTGATATCAACAAACTGAAATAATCGAAAGGAAGTATTATGGAACAAATTAATGCAGTAGGTCGCCGCAAAGCCGCTATCGCTCGCGTATATGTTAGTGAAGGTAAAGGCGAAATCACAGTGAACAAGCGCCCGTTGACAGAGTACTTCCCCAACCCCATCCTGCAATTCATCGTCAAGCAACCGCTCAACACGCTAGAAGCTGTTGAGAAATATGACATCAAGGTGAACCTTGTAGGTGGTGGTTATAAAGGTCAAGCCGAGGCTGTACGCCTAGCAATTGCTCGTGCTCTGGTGAAAATCAACCCAGACGACAAGAGCGCACTGCGCAAAGAAGGCTTCATGACTCGCGACCCACGTGCTGTGGAGCGCAAAAAGCCAGGCCAACCCAAAGCTCGCAAGAGATTCCAGTTCAGCAAGCGTTAATACATATATTATATATACGTTTGCTCAGCTATTATACCTGAGTTTAGTATCCAAATCGCATAGACTCACACTGGGAACTGCGGTGGCTACTATGCGATTGATTTAGTAGAATGTAAACAAAAAACAAAAGACAATGCAAATCCCAACATTTGACCAACTGTTAGACGCAACCTGTCACTTTGGTCACCTCAAGCGTAAATGGAATCCTGCCATGGCTCCTTACATCTTTATGGAGCGTAACGGTATCCACATCATCGACCTATACAAAACACAAGCCAAGCTAGAAGTAGCAGCCAAGGCACTGAAAGAACTTGCCAAGAGTGGCAAGAAAGTGCTGTTCGTAGCTACCAAAAAGCAAGCCAAGCAGGTAACCGAAGATCGCGCCAAGAGCGTTGAGATGCCCTATGTGATTGAGCGTTGGCCAGGCGGTATGCTCACCAACTTCCCCACCATTCGCAAAGCAGTGAAGAAGATGGCAGCTATCGACAAAATGGCCACCGATGGCACTATGGACAATATGTCGAAACGTGAGAAACTGCAGCTAAGCCGTCAGCGTGCCAAGCTAGAAAAGAACTTGGGCAGTATCGCCGACTTGAACCGTCTGCCAAGCGCACTATTCGTGGTTGACGTACTCAAAGAGCACATCGCCGTTGCCGAAGCTAATCGCCTAGGTATCCCCGTATTTGGTATCGTGGACTCTAACAGCGACCCCACCTCGGTGGACTATGTAATTCCTGCTAACGATGACGCCTCCAAGTCGATCGACATTATTCTCGCTACCGTGTGCGATGCTATCAAGGAAGGTCTAGAAGAACGTAAGATCGAACGCATCGACAACAAAGACGAGGAAGAAAACAATGGTGAAGAAGCTCCACGTCCTCGCAGACAACGTATGCGTCGCAACGCTGCCAACACTAATGAAGAGGCTCCCAAAACTGAGGTAGCTCAACCAGATGCTCCAGCAGCCGAAGAGGCACCTAAAGCTGAGGAGTAATCGCCCCTATGGAGCGACCGAGAGTGTATCACCCATTTACACAACAGAAATTTATTTTAAACACAAGGAACAACAATAATTATGGCAGTAACCATCAATGATATCAAGAAACTGCGCGACATGACAGGCGCAGGCTTGAGTGACTGCAAAAAAGCGCTCATTGAGAGCGACAACGATATGACCAAGGCTATGGAACTGATTCGCAAGCGCGGTCAGGCCATCGCAGCTAAGCGCGAAGACCGCCAAGCTGCCCAAGGTATCGCCATCGGCAAGAGCACAGGCGACTTTGCTGCTATCGTTGCACTGAAGTGCGAGACCGACTTCGTTGCCAAGAACGAGAAGTTCACCACCTTGGCTAAAAATATCTTGGATTTGGCTATCGCCAAACAACCCAAAACTCTTGACGAACTAAATGGCCTAGATATGGACGGCAAGTCGGTGAGCGAACAAATCACCGCCTTGAGTGGTATCACTGGCGAGAAGATGGAATTGGGTGCCTATGAATGGCTGAATGCTCCTAGCACAGTGGTTTATAACCATTTCAACGGTATGCTTGCTGCTGCCGTAGCCTTCAACAAGGCCGATGTGAATCCCGAAGTTGCCAAGGCTATTGCTATGCAAGTGGCATCTATGAATCCTATCAAGGCTACTCGCGAGCAAATTCCACAAGAAGTAATCGATGAGGAGTTGCGCGTAGCTGTTGACAAGACGCGTGCCGAGCAAGTGAGCAAGGCCGTGAACGCTGCTTTGAAGAAAGCTGGTTTCAACGAGTACTATTGCGCGACCGAGGAACATCGCGACGAAGCTATCCGCAAGGGTTACATGACTCAAGAGCAGGTAGAGCAGGCGCTCAAGATTATGGATGAAACCGCCAAGCAAAAAGAGGCTAATATGCCCGAGCAGATGATTCAAAACATTGCTCAAGGACGCTTGAACAAATTCTATCAGGAAAACGTGCTTATGGAGCAAGTGTATGAGGCTGGTGAAAACAAGGAAACTGTTGCCGAATATCTAGCCGCTGCCGATAAGGATTTGAAGGCTGTTGACCTGAAGCGTGTAAACCTGAACGTAGATTGATTTTCACACACATCATCAATCAATAAACAACTGTTGCCCATGTTGCTAAAGATGCAATGTGGGCAACACTTTTTTTTGTACAAGACTGCCAATCAGCGACAAACACACCACTTAACATAGCAATGTATCGCTATCAATAAGAGGAGGTAATCATGCCCCCTAGCTCAACCAATTCATCAGATTGCACATTGAGCTAATCAATCACAAGACAAGTTACGAGTTGGGTATTTCTATTGTTTATTTAGCGGCTTTGCGAATCATATTGGCCACGCCATCTCGAGCATCACGATAGGAATCCCCCAGCAAGTTGGTAAATGTACCCCAACGGCCACCTTTTTTCATAGTTTCGATAACAGCAAGCGTTTTATCTTGATTATCGGTAAACACAAATTGGAATAGAGCATTTTGACCTTTAGGATCAACTCGCACTAGATAACAAGTGAGTTTGT
>Ga0181612_125301_pt1 | contig 32844 bp, 23 predicted proteins | sample HoacroProtozoa21_FD_119630 | JGI IMG/M metagenome (GOLD analysis project Ga0181612, IMG submission 119630) | Hoatzin crop microbial communities from Cojedes, Venezuel. Combined Assembly of Gp0051906, Gp0051904, Gp0051908 | reverse complement strand
CAGGCAGGTTTAGACTGGACATTAGGAAGCATTTCTTTACCAAGAGGGTGTTCAGACACTGGAACAGGCTTCCTAGAGAGGTGGTCGATGCCCCAAGCCTGTCAGTGTTTAAGAGGCATTTAGGAAATGACCTCAATAATATGCATTAACTTTTGGTCAGCCCTGAAGCAGTGAGGCAGTTGGACTAGACGATCCTTGCAGGTTCGTTCTAACTAAAAATATTCTGTTCTACTGTCAGGTAGACTACCATATTTTTTCTTCTTCTATTCCCTTATCCTACATATTTCTGGTGCTTGCTCATTATTAGAAATAGCTGTATATTTTGATAGTCCTTACTATAGTCTTATTCATCCTTTTAGTAATTCATGACTAGACCCCTTACTTCTACAAAACAGTTACACTAAGAACTGCTTAATTTTTCATTTGTGAGAGTATTAGGATGTGATATCTCTAGCCTGCATTAAATGAAAGAAATGAGAACTACCTAAAATGGGAAAAATCTAATTTATGATTAATCTATTTTTTCAAATAAAAGCAATTCATTAAAAAAAGATGCATATATTATCAGGTGTATGTAACATATGGTCTTGTGGGCTTTCAAGCAGATCATAACTACATTATACATCCCTCTAGTAAATGTGTCCACCTGTAGCCGTCTCTGAAAGGATGCACTGCAGTCACAATTAATCCACATTTTTAGTGATCACATACTCACAGTAGGAAAGGAATGCTACCAGTTGTGATTATTTTTTCATAGACATACATAAGTCATTCCCTGTTTACTATCTTTTACGTACAGTCACTGCAACAATGTTTCCAGATTTTTTCTAACTTGTCCATCAGCCAGACCTTCACTGCTGGCTTTGTCTATACTCTGAGTCTCATGCAAACTAGAGATTTTCTTTTGTAAATGAGCCCCATCTTCATTTTTCTCATGCTTCCTCTCCTTCTCCCACCAGTTTGCCTTTGTCTATTAGTCCCTTAAAACTTCTTAGTGTTTTGCCTGGCCTGGCAAGCTAAGCCCATGGATCCTTGGCTGCCACAGCCATGGCATTTCCCTGGACAAGACAGGCCTGCTTAAGTTCTGCGTTCCAGTCTCAGCTGGAACACATCTTAAAAGGCTGTAGTGTAAGAGTACATGTTGCCATTTCACTACTTGTTATTAATGATTGAGAAAAGGAAGAATGTATTAAAATAAAAAACCCCTAAATATACAGTACAAATCGGCCAAGTATTAACTCATCTAGCAAAAAATTTTGATGTAAAAGCATAGAAATTTAATGCTGTAGCAGTTTGATCCAGCATCCCTATTTTATCTGCTTATCTCAGCCTCATCTGATGAATGCCTCGCCATTCAAGAATTTATTGTCCTGTCTTTCTCAGAGGAAACTTCTGTAATTATTTTTAAAAATAGTGTTGTGGAGACTTGGTGGCCAAATGCCTATTGATCATGTGGAAAGATACATTCTTTTTCTAACTTCAAAGACCACAATGCCGTCCAAGGAACTAAAACTGGCAGGCAGAATACCAGAGGAGAAATAGATAGGGGTAAGGACAGAAAGATTGTATCTCAGAGTCAGGAACAGAAACAATCATCTTCAAACTCTTCACTTAAATTACAGCAAAGATACAAAGCTACTGCAAGGTGCCAGACTTGTTGGAATAACTTTTGAAGATAATAAGAATTATTTGAATAAAAGAGTTATAAATCTACTTGACAAAACCATCTATAAAGTTACCAAAGCAGCAGTTCTTTCTTAAGTTGATAGGAACAGAGAGGTCATGCTTAATTTAATAATCAAGCAATCTGTGGACATTAAAACAAATGGCATACTCCAGATACATTTTCAAAGAGGGTGGAAAAAGTCACCATATTGAAATCAGATGCCATGTGCATCACACATCATTTCTTTCCATACTGTATTCCTGCCCTGTTCTGTTTTTTCCAGCTTTAGAAAGCTGTTTCTGTTTCTTCTCCCTCCGTTGATATGATCCAGTTAAATCCCAGCTTTGGAGACACTTGCATGAAACATCCGTGATTACTTGATTTCTCAGCACATAAATCTAACTACAAAACTTGCTATACAGGACTCTGTTAGGGGGTAACTTTTCCTAGGCAACGTTTTTGCCTCAGCTACTATCTGCGCTGAGACCTGCATTGACATGGTAGTGTCGAAGCTGATCTCCATATAACATCTTAAGCAATTGTTTTCCCAGAACAGCCTGATAAAGCAGCAAAGGGATTAGATGGGGCCTTTCAGATTTTCAATAACCAGCTTTAATGTATGTTCAACTCCAAGCAGCTTTCAGCTTCTAAAAATCAAGGCCACAAATAGCTTCTGTTAGATATGATCTGCTTACAGAGGAAGTGCTCTCTTTAGCTTGCCACTCAGTCAGCTTTCCCAAGACTTTCTCTGCTTCTCAGACACATCTGTACCCAGCAGCAGCTCAGTTCCTAGTCCCCCTTCTCTCCACCTCGCCTGACGCTTGCAGCACAGACGACCTGGAGTGGTGAGCAGAAGGTGCCTGTGTGTCCGAGCAAAGGGTGCAAGCAGAACACGGGGGCAGGCAGCCGCGGCAGTAAGTGACAGGCAACCTTCCTGATTCTTAGTTGGTGGCTGAATTAATCAGGACACTTCATACAAGAAAAGAAATTAATCAGACTAAGCACTGCCTCATCCCACGCCTGTCCAATTTTGTCCACCACTTCTCACAGCATGGGAGGCAGAGTTGTGCCCTTGCCCCACCTACATTCTGCTGTTGCATTTCATTCTGCCGATAACTAAGCAAATGTCCCGAGATTTGCAGGTTGTGGCATGCCTTGGCCTTTGTCTGGTAAAGGTCGTCAGTCTGAGCTGAGAGTAACACTAGGTTCTCTCACATTCATCTCCTAAGTTTATGCCACCAAAAGGGAATCCCATAAACTGAAGGGAGGACAGAAGCTGCACAGGTTCTGTCCACTTCTGCAGGCACAGCCAGCCACTGGGAGAACTGCAGCGCAAGCACCTGCCCAAAAGCCCATAAAAACTGGAGCTCTCTCTTCAGATGTTTAATTACTGAAACCCAGCCCTCATATATTAGTAGACTAATATTAGAAAATACTTTCAGCAGAAACTGATAAACTTTACATATTAGTGAGGTTGTTTTACTGTTTGTGTGCTGTGTGCTTATACCTTGCTTGCTAAGAAGAATGTTGCAATGTGGCATTTTGAACAGCTGTCAAAGGGGATTTACATTACACCTGCAGGAAGACAAATCTGAACAAGGTACAAGATTTTAATGTCTGTGAATGGTGTGGTTCTATTAACTAGAAAATAACCTACACAAACACAAATTCTGAAAACAGGAAGAATATTAGCCAAACTGATTCACATATGCAAGGCAGGTTATATTACTAAGCTATGAATCTCTTGACCCACTTCACATGTAAAACTGCTTTTTCAAAATCTTTACAATCAGTTAGTATTATCCATATCTTGCTTTACTAAACTGAATTTTTAAAAAACTAAAAATTACGTTCTGCATGGCTTCATAATTTTGCTTGCCAGTCCTTCCAAGAGCTCTAATTACTCACATTCATTGCAACACTGTGAGAACTTTAATTATATAAATACACAATTACTTGTTCAACACTATCCTTATAATTTACTTCTATGCAAAACAGATGATCTTTGTATGCAGCTGAATAATATATAAATATACATATAGAGAAAAACATAAAGGAGAAAGTCCAAGCAATATTTTTGCTCCTACACAGTTCAAATAAAAGTGCTTCAGAATAACCATCTATCCCCTGGAACGTTTGATACTGCACTAAAGCTGAAGACAGAGAAAGGAGTTTGCCTAGTAGCCACCTAATAAACAATCTTAAAATCCGCATTTGTTTGTGCAACTTGATACACAGGATTGCAGTTAACAGACAAGGCTCTGCGTCACAGGCAGATGCAAGTTTAACACTCTGTGATCTTTACCAGATGCTCTGAACTGGCTCTGGTCTTTGACCTATGACAGTTTTGCCTATCCACTTTCAGATGTCACCAGCCCCCGGTAGCAATTAAGGGATTGCTTTTCCTTGCAAAGGTATGGTTTTTACGTACTGTTTATATGACTGAATTGACAGTTCAAGAACTGATCCCACACCATTGCATTCATACTGGCTGAAATGGAACTGGTGTGAATAGGTCTATGTGAGATGGCTATTTGGCTCTCAAGTTGAAATATATTAAATGCATGTATTTATTCATTTTGTCTAATTTGCTAGTTCAGGTCTTTTAAAACAATTGCACTATGTAAAACTAAAAGAAAATTATATCAAGTATTTGTGTTGTTTCTTTAAAAATAAAAATATGAAAAAAAAAATCCTTAGCCTTAATAGAGTGCAAACACAGAGCTGGGTTGTTTCCTGTTTGACACTTATCTTTACCAGTAACAAACACTTCTGACTTCTACTGTACGTATCTCTTAAAGTACTTACACTACCACACTCTCATATGTTCCTTAAGGCCAAAAGATGTTCTCTTCCTCCCCTCTCCCTACTTTCCACTTAACAAAACAGAACAAATTAAATGAATACAGCAAGTATTTCTGGATTGTTATACAAAAAAGTTACTGCTTTTCAGCACCCCTCTTCCTTCACCTCTAAAAAACTGCTTTTAATGCATGGAATTTAGTATGGCAAAAGCTGGAATGCATGAATACAAGAAAACATGATCTTGCTAACAACTATAGTGATCAAGTGATATTGAAATCACAGAAGCAGAATAAGATTTTAGAATGCAAAACAGTAAAGTCATGTCCCGTATCTTTCAAGGAGACTTAGTTATAGAGTACAACACTAAGGAGGACAGAGAGTCTGTTTATAAGACCCCAAAGTTTTAAAACAAATCTTGCGATTGTCCAGCATATGCCATAATAATTTCCATATTCTGAATCTCGTGAGTTTTTAAAAACTGCGTTTTGATAGCTTGATCCAAGAGTTCTTCACAGCAAATTGAGAACTCTGAAGCTTTGCAAAAGACTATAGCAGCATTTCTGCCAGTAAAAATATAAGAACAAAATACAGATCCCACTTGGCTCAATTCGTCTTCCCCCTCCCCCTTTTCTAAAGTGCTCCTTGCTCATCCTTGTCCTTGGACATTGTGCAGCAGACCTATCACTGAAGTTCACATGGTTTTTATCCATTAATAGCCTATGCCAGAAATAATTCAGCTCTTCCTGGAGCTAAGACACCAAAGTTGCCAAGAAAACAGTCTGGCTGCCTGCGTGCTCCCGACCCATGTGATGGCCTGCGAGCTTCTCTGGAGGCAGCATCTGCAGGTGTCTGGAATGACATTGACCTTGCTCGGTGGCCTCTCACATCTGGCAAGACAGGTTCTCATCTCCACTGCACAGTGTTTCAGTATGGGTCCAGGTGGGACCTAGCTTCTGAAAGATTTTCCATGTATGCTGTGGTATGGTTTTGCATAGGAGTCAGAAAAACCAATGAAACCATAAAATAATATATCACACACCTCCCAAATTGTTATATGAAGACTGTTTATTGATGACGTAAAAGGAGAGGCCCAATACTCCATAAGGGAACACAACTCCGATCCCTTTACCCATAAATATTAAGACAAACAGTCCTGCATTGTCCATATCCCAGTAGTCCCTTGGGCTTTGTGGGCAACAGAAGGATTGATGTGCTCCTTGTTGTCTAACACGAGCAAGTGATCCAGGAGGTCACTTTGGCAACTTGAGCTCTTTGCCCTGAAAAGGTTGGAGAGGTCTCCCTGACAAATAATCACTCCCCATGATCCACAGTGGCTTGAATCAACTGAGAAGATCAAGTAACTTTAGTAGTGAAAATGTATTGAAATTAACAATAAACTGAAGTAAACTGAAGGCTACAAGGATGGTGAGCGGACTGGAGCATCTTTCCTATGAGGAGAGGCTGAGGGAGCTGGGTTTGCTCAGCCTGAAGACGAGAAGGCTGAGAGGGGACCTAATAAATGCTTATAAATATCTGAAGGGTGGGTGTCAGGAGGATGGGGCCAGACTCTTTACAGTGGTGCCCAGCACCAGGACAAGGGGAAATGGGCACAAACTGAAGCAGACGAAGTTCCGTCTGAACATGAGGAAGAACTTCTTCCCTCTGAGGGTGACGGAGCCCTGGCACAGGCTGCCCAAGGAGGTTGCGGAGTCTTCTTCTCTGGAGATATTCAAGACCTGCCTGGACAAGGTCCTGTGCAGCCTGCTCTAGGAGACTCTGCTTCGGCAGGGGGGTTGGTCTAGATGACCCACAGAGGTCCCTTCCAACCGCTAACGTTCTGCGATTCTGTGATTCTATGAGGAGTGCTTGAGAGCAGGCGGAAGGGCTGCTGCAGAGAGCTAGCTACGAGCAGCAGTAAGCCACCGTGTCTCTCCAGTACTGCTGAAATGAAAGACAGAGGCAAAAAAGGAACCGGCACCCACTCGTTTGGTGGGAGAAATATGGGGACACTACGGCTCTGCATTATGGGAGACTGTGGGTAGTGACCAGATTTCCTCAGATGCTGACATGCCTCTTCGTAAGAATGAAAGGTAACAGAGCAGGCGCCTGTTAGCAAAATGGGAGCAGAAACTCAAATTCACTGCAGTACTCACAGACTAATCAGTTCTTGTTGCTCATATTTTATGGACTGATCTGGAAGAAATTGAAGGATAGCGGTAATTTTAAGCATGACATTGATTTTGGCGGGGTAACTCAGTACTACAAAGTGACACGTGTGCGCTACCGTTTGTTTACAAAACAAGACCTGCATCCCACAAGTTCAGAGGAGCCTGAATCTCTTCTTTTGTGAAAGCCTAAGCCAAGAACAAGCACGCTCCAGCAGCATGCCTACCATATGAAAATAAAAACATTAAATAAAGAGGAGCCCTAATACCAACAGTCTAAATTTAGACGCAGCGGAAATGCAACCCCATTGACTTCAGAAGAGCTGCACATTTATCTGTGCCTCAGTTCAGCCTTCGGGGATTAAACAAACGATCCTTTTGTTTACTTCCATCCTTTCCAATTTCAAGGTACGTGGACAAATACTTCAATCAGTAGCAGTTAAAAATAGCTCTGACTGCCTTCTTGCAGCTCAAAAGGAAAAACAACAGAACACACGTAAAAACTGCAAATACCTCTCGTGTTATACAAGAGGGATCTCAATGCTTCCGAGTGACCAACCTTGCTAAACTGGGCCAAGCTGAAAATCATCACACACATAACCTTGTAACCCTTTTGCATCTTTGTTAAGCAGTAAACAGGGGGCTAGAGTTTTCTGTTCCCATAACAAGACCAGCAACATTCAGAATCTGAAACATGCTGTTCTGCTTTGTAGGAAATGGAATTTAATTTGCAAGCTTCAAAGAAAGAAGCAAATTCTCAGAAACCAGGTAAAGAAATTCAGCTGGCTATTACACTGCTGAAGTTCAGCTCTAAATTCTGGTGTCCCTCATGCTGGTGTCAAACCAGAGCAACTCATCTGAAAACAGCACAATTGTCCTGCATATTAAATCCAGGTACCAAAGCAGGATTTGGTTGCTGGTCTCTTCTCTCATTAACAGCCATCTCCTGATTTGCACTGGGTTTTCCAAAGTGCTTCCAATTACCCCAAAGTAAATATACAGATCTATTTATTTGGGGAAAAAAGCCATTAAGCTTTGTTCTGATATCAGGTAGGTGTCATTTCCACAAAGCACTTCTAATAGGGTCTTACCCTGGTGTCTGTTTTTTCGGCTGAACTTACTCCTACGCTAGCATAAAATCAGAAGGAACTTAATTTGAAAAAACGGTGACAAAGCCAGTCGGATCCCCTGTGCGGTTTGTGTTAATTAGGAAAGACTATAAGACAATGAGCAAGGGAAAAGCACATTTGCCACACTATGCATCATTCAGATACAAATACTGGTAAAGACAATTGCGAGGCTGATGAGGATATTTGTGAAACTTGCACCAAGACAGATTTTATTTTTTAAAACATTCCTTTCGATGAGACAGACTGGCCAGCACGCATGCGATAGCTGGCAGGAAAAAAGCTGCCCTACCTTTCAGAGTCTCCTGCAAAGTCTGTGCAAAGGCTGCCAGTTTGTGGCTGTCGTGGTTCTTCCCGGTATTCTCTCCTGCCGAGGGTGGCAAGGCCAGATGAAGGTTAACCAGCATTAGATCATTCATCCCAACCTGGGGGGGGGGAGGAGGAAAAGTCAATGCCATGCAGGCAGGGCACAGAAGGTCAGAGCAAAACCACGAGCCTCTTCCCAGTACTTTCGGTAGTAAATCCAGGCGCCTAGGACTCACTTCGTTATCTATGTGGCGTGTCTTGGTTGGTCTTGTTTTTGGGGGAAGGCAGGGAACGTGTTTTGCAGCTCCCTCTGCAACAACCTGCTGCCCTTTCAGTTCTGGGGAAACTGGTTTGCATACGCAAACAGCTGCTTTCCGCCACGGTTGCAGAAACAAGCCGGCTGCTTATGGAAATCAGTTTATGCAAAACCAGTTGTTAATAAGCTACAAATAACGTCGTGGTCATTACATGGGCTAATTACTACTCTCATGTGATTAGCCCTGGCCTGTCACAGAGGCTAACCAAGAAACTTAATGTACCTTGAAAGGAGCTCCCTGCAATCTTCTGCTTGCCTCCTGAGACTCACTTAGCACAAGTAATACTTGCTCCTAATACTCACCTCTTTACGTTATTATTTAATTAACATTAATTATTATTTATTTATTCATAATTATTTTATAAACACTTCTCTCTAAGCATTACCAGAGATATCAGGATCCCCAAACGGGACTCTTCCATCGCATCCTGTGTAGAGATGGGCTCTTTCTACTTGTAGGTTCACTCAAGCGTATGCACAAGAACAGCTTCCAAAATGCACCACGTTCTTTTAGATGGGTTCAGCCCAGTGAAAAAGCTTTAAAATGGAAACTCTGCAGTATGCCAGCAACATAATATAGATCAACCCAAGTCCCTCAGGAGCACTATGCCATCTATCTATCTATCTATCTATCTATCCATCCATCCATCCATCCATCCATCTCCATTCTGCCTACACTTACCCCTCTCCACTCACAACCTGTGGCACTGACGAGAATCACAGCCCTGCGGCTGGCTGCTGCTGGATACACACCTTGTTCTTGCCGTGTTAATTTGGTAAAAGTAGAACAAGGTGACTGCTGACTTCCCTCACACCCTCCGTGCATGTGGATGCCACCGAAGATCCACCGACCCTCACGTGCCCAAATGCTCCCTTGCAGCAGGGTCTGCTCCCACAGGAGCACGGGAAAGGGCTGACTCTGGTGGTCTGCCATGCCCATAAAGGCCCTGCGTGGGTATGTCGCATGGCTTTGACCTATCATCAAACCACGAGACAGTGAATGAGATCGGTTGGAGCCTCAGGCAAATTTTATTCTTTTACAGGACTGTGTCTCTTTCCATCTTACCCAAATTTTTTTAATAAAAGCAAGAGTCCGTTGGCGCAACGGCAGTTACCTTGAAATGTGCAAGATACGGGTGAGGATACGAGTGCTTCCCATTGCCATTAGTCTGCGTGCTCTCCTGAGATGAGGCACCTTTCAGTTCAATGCCAGCTGTCGTATCCCAGAGGAAGCCAGAATATTCGACTCCCTGGAATTCAAAAAAAAAAGAGAATAGTAGTAAGAAGGTAAAAACAAACCACTCGAACCAAATGCAGCCCTCTAGGCGAAACTTTCGCCCACAAGTTTAGTACCACTGTTGGTACTGGCAGGGGTGTCCATCACTCCCAACATATGCAGAGGCGGTAAAAGACGATGTAGGTTTATACCCGGGCTTGGGGCCTGCTGAGGGCAGGGAGCCCAACTCGCTGTGCACAAGCATAAAGCCGAAAGAGCATCCTAGGCTATCAGTAGGAGATAAAGAGAAGCGGTGGACACGCTTCTTTACCTCACCCCGGCCAAAAGCCCCACCAGATGTGGGAGGGAACGTGCCCCGGGCAGCCCCATGGACTTTACTGGCAACTGAGCACGCCGAGCCGAAACGCACATTGCTCTGCTCCCCACAGCCCCTCGCGTCCGTACGCTGGCTATCAGACACCCGGGTCACTTCGGCACTGCTTGGTCCAGCCCACGATTTAACAAGCTGTTGTATCTTCTACACCTGGGCCGCCGCAGGAGTGGAAGACAAAGATGCCGCCTCTCACGCAAACGTCTGGGCTGGCACAGTCCTCGTCTCCTCCTACTCCAGGCAAGGCATCGGACTCTTCTCAGCGTGGTCAATAACGAGGCAGTTTATTACCCATAGGAAAATAAGGATTGTTGGTCTAACCCTGAGCCCAGTGCCTCGCGGTCTCACCAGGCGACTGCTAGGGCTCGCGGCAGACGGTGCTGCACACAGTTGTTCCTTCCCCCATCGCTGTACACCATCTCACAGATTTCTGTCACCCGCCAGCTAGAAATATCCAGGCTCCTTCAGTCTCTTGACATGAATCTGGTCTAGACCTCTCAGCCCTGTCAATATTCTCTGTCGCTTTTTCAGCTCGAACGCTTCACGCTCAGCTCTCCGCTCCTTTCAGCCCCATTTCTATTATCCAACGTCGGTTTTTTTGATTACTTCGGGACGTGGAATTGGCATTTTGAGTCGCATCAGCAGTGGTATCTAACTCCAAGCCTGCCAGCCTCTCCTCCCATCACCCAGACACCGTTTTCCTCGGTATCATTCAAAGCCTCTTCTCTTGGCAAATCATAGTTAAATCCACCGCAAGGAAGAGTTTTTTTGCCATTTCAGCTGCAATAAACAAGCGTTATCTGCTCTGCTGACTTCCTGTGAGCCCTGAAAGAAAGTATTAAGGTTGGCTAAAATCCTTTGGTAGCTCCTTTAGATAACTCACCTTTAAAATAGTGACAAAATCATTCGGCCAGTCGGAAGTCTAAGGTCTGAGCAACCTGGGCTGGTGGAAGATGTCCCTGCTCATGGCAGGGGGGTTGGAACCAGACGATCTTTAACGTCCCTTCCAACCCAAACCATTCTATGATTCTATGAGAACTGCTATAGGAAAAAGCGTGGAAAAATAAAACTGCTGTTAACAGCCACTTGCTGTTCCCTGGCTCCAGATCTCACAGTTGATGGTTGTCAAAAGTCATTGCTTGGTCGAAGGCCAAACGCCCGGGATGTGTGGAAGCACGAGCCTGACGCACCACCTGCCATTTTGCATTCTTTCACCCCGCAGGGAGTCCCGAGATCAGCTTGTGCCGAAGATGCTACATGCTCAGGGTTACGCTGCCTTTCTGCACTGCATTGCACTGGTGTGGGCGGTGTTCAAACCTGATGGACCCATTAACTAACCTGAGGGCTAGAGCAGACTTTTTGGCTTAGTGGAGGGTTCTCCAGCACAGCCAGATCTCTGTCACAGCAGCTAAAAGGAAGAGTCATTAGATATCATTTCTATTCTTAGGTTGGCCACAGACTTTTCCCATAATTTTGAGAACCATTCATCCTTACATCCTTACCAGTAAAACGAGGCAGATGATGATTTTTAATTACTCAGCCCATAGTCAAAACTTTCATTGTTATCATTGGAAATACAGCTCAGGAAAAAATAGACTAAAGACTCTGCATTTAACACAGAAATGGAGGCAATTATTAATAATTCTTAGAAAAAAAAGAAAAAGCAGAAGGAACAACTTCAATGACTTTGCACAACTTTTTAAATTCAGTGTTTTAATGATCTGGCCTAACAAGAGATCCCAAAGGAAAAACTCCAGCCAGGAATAAAAATTTCCTGAAGGGAATTTGCACTCTGCATCAAAATTAAATGGGAATTGTGTTAAACCTTGGGCACATTCAGACCTTCTGTGTCTTCCTAGTGGTAGCTGGAGTCCAGTCCTTGTGCTGCTCAGGTGGTGGGTTTTGGGTTGGTTTTGATTTTTTTTTCTCTCGTGTCAGTTGCCATTCTTGGGTTTTACTCAGAAAAGCAGCAAAAGTTGCTGCACCTCCCAAACCATCAGAGGCCGGCAGCCGCCTCAGGTGTGAGCAGTGCTACAGCCAGATTTGGAAAAGCCAGATTCAGGAAATGTGGATTCGAAGCAGCATGATCACGGGATACAACTGCAGCCACGTCTTTAATAACGACAGTGCTCAGAAGACACGCAGACAGCCCGACCTACTGCTAGGCGCCATTCGTTACGTGACAGGTCTCGGTTCCTGCTTCCACCCCACGACGACACCCATGCTGCAATAACGGCATCACACGAGCGACCTCGTGCAGCAAAACAGGCTCGAGCCCGAGAGGGACCTTGCTCTGAAATCTCACTAGCACCCTTAAAGGAGAAAAAGAGAGATTTCCCTTGGGTGAGACTGCTTTTGGGTGCCGTTAGTGGTATCCAGTACAATGTAGCTATACCTTAAAAATTGTCAAGGGTAGCAGCTGTCACCACCTTCTAAATGAGCACCTCGCTGCAGTACGTACACACGCAGTCCCACGGCAAAAGATGCTGCGGGGGAAAGCAGGGCACAGCACAGTGCTGACTGCAAACGGAGCCCGCGGCGTGTCTTACACACCCGCGCTGAGCACCTGGGGGAACGTGCCAGGCAAGCTCCGCTTCCCGGTGAGGATGGCGGGCTGCTCGGCCCCTCCGCGGGGTCTGCACTTGCAAACTGGGATGTGGGGAGCTCTCCCGAATGCCTGCCGGTGCCGTGCTCGGGGACCAGCTCAGCTGGCTGGCACGAGAAACATTCAGAAGTATTGCAGCCTGCCGGGGGCAAAACCAAGGACTCTTTCCTCGTCCTAATGTGCAGCCTTTCTTCTATATTTCTCTCTGCTGTTTTTATGTGCCGCACCTCCCCCTGAACACACACACACCTTCCTCCTTAGCAGCGTGCCACAGGCCGAGGAAAACAATTCTTCCAAAAAATCAATTGCGCCGTCGAATTGAAAGCTATAGGAAGAGCCGGCTTCAAAAACAAAGCGATGTAAACCTTGCCAGAAAAGATCTGCAAAATGTTTTGCCTTAAACGGATTCAAAACATGTCCTTTTTTAGAGGGGACGCAAAAAAAGCAAAGGCAAAGTTCAGACTTCGGGATTAATGTACCTTGTGTAGCTGGCCCGAGGGTTTTTCGGAAACAACACCCTTCCAACATCCTCTGGGGCCCTTCCACTTGCGGATGTTTGGCAGCGTCGGCTGGTTCAGCTCCATACAAAACTAGAGAGGAAAGAGAGGGAAAAAAAAAAAAAAATAAGGTCAGCTTTGTAGGGTTTTAAAAAAGTGCAAAATAAAGCATGTAGCCAGGCATTGGTAAGAGACATCGTGGAGCACAGGCTGTGCTCTCTGCCCTCCCTGAAGGCTCGCAAAGGAGGTGGTCCGGGCCACATCCCACGCTGACTCACCCCCGACTGGACATTTTTTGGAGAGAAACAAAAATTAAAATGGCTCAGCGCAAACGCCGCGAGTAGAGCGTTTCTCTCTTTTTTTCTCTCCTCCAAAGCTAGTTGTTTGACTGGAAAGGGGTTTCCTCCGTGCCTCCTCCAGTGATGCTGACCGCACCGTATCCCACCCTGTGAGGGGCTCCTCGAGCAGCTGCCGAATCCTCCCGGGGGGGGATGGCTCCACTCCGACACCGAGGAAGGGTGCAGGCTGCCTCAGCGGCTGGCGCCTTGGAGTTAGGGCTCCTCCGACTTGGGCACCCTTACGTCCTCAAGTAGACGGTCAGAGCTACGGAGGCTGCGCCCCAGCGCCCAGCAGATGAGGGATGCTGGGGTCACGGACACCCTGTCAGTAATCAGTGAGGAAGAGCAACGGGCACTTCCACTGCGCATCCTTTTTGTTGTAGCTGACACCGCAGAAACGGCGTTGAAGCGCAGAGGTTTTTCCAGTGAAAGAGTATCCCCAGGCAGTATCTTGTATCCAGAATGTCCCTCCAAATCGAGCAGCAATTTAACGAAGAAGGATTTTGAAGGCAAACGATAACCTCCTGTCCACAGAGACTCTTTGCAGTGGGACGCGCCAAACACAGTTCGAAAAGCTACAGTGACAAACCGCAGGCATACAAGTGTTTCCTCTGTGGGGACCAGCAAAACGATGGGACAGCTACTCTCGTGCTTATTTTACCTTTTGTTTCAAAAATAAAAATCGCACCCTGCTCTTTTACTAACTGCCTTGTCTGTAAGTTCAGCATCCTGGAGGTGGAAGCTGCAAGCGCTGACTTCGCAGATAGTGCTGTCTTCGACGGTTGCACTTGCTGATGTCAGAGGTCTTTCCCAACCTACGCTTCTATGACCCTACGATATCCGCAACCCAGCAACCCTTCCTCGCCTCGGCAGGCTGACAGTCATTGCGGTTGCGCACGCAAAGCGAAAATGCTTGGCGCACCTTTTGAAGCAGTTTTCTGAAATGCAGAGGTTGGCTGGGGCTGTTTGCTCACCACGCCGCAGCAACACGCCGCATTACTGTCCGTTATACACCTTCCGGCAGCGCTGGGGCTGGGCTGGTTCGTTAAACGAGGAGGCAGGCAGGGTGTCTGCAGGGCCTGGGGACAGAGCTCGGCTCTGAACCGATTGCCAGGTGCTACCCTAATAAACACAGTAAATCACGGCAGCAACAGTTATTCCTGATGTCATTCCGATGACTTTAAACAGAGTGAATTTGGTGGATGGGTTTTCTAACATTTAAATAACTTAAATCAGCAAAAACCCAACAAAAGAGCCAACTTATCTGTGGGTTGCAGCTGCCTGGAAGATCCAGCCAGCACAAAGTATACAACAGGGCTGAATAAATCTGGCAGAAACCATTACTTTATTAAAAAGAGCATCTGCAGTTGACTACTTTGAATATTTTGTTTCCTCCATTTTTTTTTTATTTTTCTTAAGGCCTTGATTTAACTTTGCTCAAACAAAAAAATGACAAATAAGATTACACGGGTAGTTCAGAAAAAAAGCCACCAGCCCGCTCTGGGTACGGCTGCAGCAGCAGAGAACTTGGCCTACAGCAGCCGACTTAATCTGTGCCCATTTTCCAGGGCTTACAGGCACACAGATGTTGAAGTTGTGAGAACATGCTTGCTTGGGTCATGTTTTTTTGCTGAAGTGAGAAGGGCATTTCTCAAATCACGTTGTTCTGCCCACAAAACCCAGCGTGAAACAACATGATGCTTTCCCTCATACAGTAAAAATATACAGGCAAGCTCCTAGCCCACATTGGGAATGAAAAAAATGCCTTTCCTTCTTTGCAAAACTAAGTTAGAGCTATGCCAGTCCCTTTGAGGAGCAGATATTCAAGTGGTAAAGAAAAATAAAAACTAAAATCTCAGTCAACCAGAACAACACATTTTTTTTCCCCCCCAAATCCTCCTAAGGAGAAAAGTTCTATTTTTCTTTTTCTCCAGAGCCTTTTTGACTGCAAGTTTCCTGAAATGCAATCAGCTGCTTCATTAAATCCTACACACACCGAGTGAAAACTCAGGCACGTACCCTGATACCAACAGCATCAGGGCTCATATGCAAGGATGCTCCGTATTACGCCGGGGCTGCCGCAGTCTCTCTTGCCGCCGGGTGCCGGTTTTTGTGGGACAGGCGGTGCTTCCAGGGAGCAGGAACGTGGCAGCACCAGGCTCCAGGCATGCTCTAGGCAAAGAGCAACCTGTGCTCTGGAGAGGTCAACCCACCTTGTGCCAGGTACCGGCCCACTGTCCCCATCTGGCGTGCAAGGCGCCAGTGAGGGCCACCACCCCAGGAACTGGGACAAGCCCTGTTGCTCCTCAGCAACACGTCATCTTCCCAAGAAGGGAGGATCCAAAGATGTAATTGCTCTTCGTCCACCCTGATAAGGAGCCTGCGTCTGCTGTTCCCAGCCCCTCCGAAAGCAGAGACAGGTACAAAAGAAAGCTTATGACTGACACTAGAAAAGAATGGAGAGCAGTGGGAAAAAGCTGGGGAAATGCACATTTGAGGAGGGACTGGAAAGGGGAAGGCAAGGGGTCTTGGACTAATTTGGGAGCAGGGTGAAGAACATATGCTGGGCTGGCACGCGCTGGAGATCATAAAGGAGTTGCAGACTCCCTAACAAACCTACCTGCCTCCCGAAGACGCTCCGAGCAGTGCCAGCAAGAGCACCTAATGTGTGCATGAAGTTAAATCTCTTCCAGTGCAGTAACCCTGCACGCTAGGAGAGCTGCCAGTGAGCGCCCTGCGGTAGCCCACGAGCAGATCTCACCGCCTCTTCTTCAGGATGCCCTGGTTCATCTTTGTTTTCTTTTGGGGTGCTATTTGTGCAGCCAGTCCCAAACCAGGCACAGCAGGGTCATCCTGTCCAGATGATGACACCACTCCGTGCTGAACATCTTTGCCTGTCCAGTGTTCCTCCAGTAGCACCAGCACCGGGGACCACACCGAGCCAGCAACCTCCCTTGGGGTGAGCATCTTTTGCTCGAAATGTGGGTGCGCTGCTCCTAAACCCTGAGGGAACTAAACGTGACCCAGGAAAACAATGCCTTAGGGCTTCATAAACTACACATTTCTTATCAGACAGTGATTCCTCTTGGGAAGACATTTTCATTTCAGACCTGGAGTCAGAGTAGAGGCTGCAAGGAGAGTGAGGAGAGAAGCAACAGTGAGGGGGAGCTTCCAGGGTGAGCCTGTTGTTATGGCAGGGTTCATCTGGGTGCAGTAATCATTGCCTGAACTTTCGAAAGGCACTCCAGGCAACTAACTGCCCATTTTGGTTAATTACCACAGAAGCTTTCAGGCCAAAAGGGCACTGCAGTTAAGGTAAACAACAATTTACTTCATCAAAGCAAAGGTGATTTTGATTCCTCTTAACTGACAGACAAGACTTAGGGAATAAATATTCCATTTCTAAACGTCACATATACAGTTCCTTCATTTTTAACAGGCACTAGAGGGAGCAGCTTTAATGACTACCAGAGATGCATGCGAAACTTCTGTCAATTCCTTCTCATTTCAGCTATATTGAGGTGTCATATTAGTAAAGATTTGACATCGTTGTGGTGAAAGAGACTTGGAATTAGAGTGGGGGATCTGGCAATACTTGAAAAGGAGACCCTGACCAGGAAAAAAAGATGTTAAACTATAATATTAGGTCAAAATTCACCACCTTTTTTCAAACTGGTCCTGGATCCTGGATAAATCTCGAAGTAGGCATCTCTACCTGTGCATGAAAAATTTAAGTCTTCTGGTAGGAGGCTCACTTTCCTGTTACTTTTGAGGGACTTCTTAGTAGCAGTAGTTCACGGACTGCAGGAATCTACACGTCATGGGCTGGAAAACACCAAGGTAAGGGCTGTTCTGTGCTACAGAGCATCTCCCAGTGATGGACGTGGTGCTTCAGCAAAGGGTAAACAGAAGAGCTCTAAGATACACATTGTAAATTGTGCAGTGGCACTGGAGGAGAAACCTGCCAACCCTCTCTGATAAAACTCCCATCCTGAAACATGATCTATTTCTGATAGAAAATGCAACTCAATTGACAGTAGCTTCATGAGACCATCTGGCACCGCTCTTTTTTAATACATCCTTTAATATATATATGCCTTCCCTGCTCCATCACTGGGTATTGTACAAGGTAAAAATCATGTTCCTAGAATTAAATGCACATTATCCTTTCTTCTCTTTATTCATCCGAGCGGACTGTACTTTCATTTCTAATTGAAAAAGCAGACTCGAATACCTGTCATCCCAATCCAATCTACCATGTACAGGACACAACTACAGTTGGTGCACCCTAATGAAGCCTGACCTAGAAAGCCAGTAGCAGAAAAGTTGCAAATGTTTCTGAGAACTTGAAATCAACACCTTTGGTTTTCACGTAAAGCTTCCTGATTTGACACCGATGCTCCAGAAAAAGAAGAGTGTTCTTTTAAATCACGTTTGTGAGTAGGAAGAGGCAGAGTTCAGGGCTGGAGAGATTTGTGGGCGTTGTATTTTACTGAGCTGGCTATTGAGGCAGGGGTAAGGCAAGGCCAAAGGCTTCAGGACTGTTGTCCTGGTGCAGCCATGCATGGGAGTGCAAGGTGAGTCAAGGGGGGATGCCAGACGCAGTGGGGCCAGGATGCTCAGCGCGCTTCTGCAGCCCAGTGGCACCGCACCGGCTTCCCACTGGCAGGAGCAGCCGAGGAAGGGGACACAGAGGAGCATCAGGCCTTTCAGTTACATCTGGATTCTCCTACAACCAAACATAACAGCAGGGAAGGAAGCGTTATTATGGCTAAAGCTTGAAACAGAGACTCAACGTTGGATCCCATTTCCCACTGACAACAGTGTTGTCTGAGGCCTTCATTGCTTGGTTGCCTCTCCCTTGAGTATATATCCCCTTACCGATTGCAAAAGGAGCCAAAAAATACACACGCAAAAACCAGATGCATCCACTGGCATGGAAGATGCCCTCACAAACTCGATTCAGAGGAACACAAGTGCAAGTCAGGGTGGCTCCATGTTGAGATATAATGTTTTTCATATGCCCATTCAACTGGTCCCTTCTAGGAAGACTTCATGAAAGATTCCATAATATTTATCGGTTGTGTTGTTCAAGTAATGGTATTACATACAGGCAAATAACATTTGGCAGGAAGATGGGAGTTTGAAAGACAGATAATTGTGTTTTCACAGGAGAATGACCCACCCCAGGGAATCACTTTCAGTCCCAGCCATATCGATACATTTGTGTTGGACAAAGTTTTCTACTTCTCCCTCTTGTACACAACTGTACATAAGTCTACAGTGAAGTTAGAGCTGAAGAAATAACTAAAAATTTGGAATGTTCAGGAGAAAAAATACAGGATGAAGCAAAAAAAGATAAGGAACCAATCTACCGAAAGCGTAGCAGCCATGGAATTGCTCCTGGAAAGCTCACCTGCCCCTTCTGCCATGCTGGCGTGTCCTGTTTGCACCGGGTCATTGAGACCTGGGGTAATACCTTCCCATCCTTTTAAGTACTGGTTTGCTGTTCCTAGAGCTAAGCCAAAACATCCAGATTGATGACCGAGTAAATCCTTGCCATCTTCCACGTTCTTCACAAGCATTATCTAACACATCCTTCAAAGAGCTCTGTAAACTCCTTGCGAGCAGTGAAATCAAGAGAGAGCCCTTCAGCACAGCCAAATCCTCAACCAGTGCCTTTCTTCAGAAACAATACAGCACCCCCAGGCACAGCCATCACTTCTACATGCCTTTGCACGCTACGGGCATGCAGCGCTCATTTGCTGTGGCAATGCGCGTGCATATTGGTGTCCCAAGTCCTGGTCCATCTGAAGGCAGGCACCCACGGCTTTTTCATCACCTCCAGCAGGACTCATTTTTTCCTGGAAAATGTGCTGCTTCTGCTTCTTAAACAGCATCCCAGTAATTCAGACAGACGCCCACGGAGGAAGGATATCCTTCCCCTGGGGACCAGATTCTCAGCTCCTAAACGAGTGCTCCAGGCACGACGTTATGGACCAGAGAGCAAACATTTATCGTACTGCAGCCTCACCGCACGGGAGCCATGTGGCAACCTGAATTCCCAGCTTTGCTGCAAAGACCACTTCTAAGCTTAGTATTTAAAAAAGCAAACCTCTGGGACTGAGCTCCTTAGAGGAGATAGGATGAGGAAGGCTCATTTTTCAAGCCCAACTACGCGTAGGCTAGAAACTAAGTTGTCCAAATTGGCTCTTGCCTGCTTCAGAGGGGGGTGGTTCTGGGTCTGCAGAGAGGCACTGCCCTGGGTGCCTGAGGGACGTGAAAGCAAAGCATCAGAGGACTCCGCCATTTAGGCACCCCTGGGGTTAGGCAGCAGCCAAAGGATGCCTGGTAGAACTGGAAATTTTTTTAAAGTGAACACATCGTTTCCACATCGTACCCGCGCCAGGTATCTGAGCCCCTTCACGAGCTTGGCCCTGGTTTGAACCGGCCCGTGGATGTGAATCCAGCTGGACACGAGCCCCTCTCCTGCAGCTGCTGTGTTACTCACCCATTGTACTTCATGAATGTGCGGGAAATAATTATGCTGATAAGCTTCAGATTATCTCAATTACCAAAAGTATGTAACGATTTGTTTCCATATGCAAACCTGTTTGAATCAAATCAGATTTTTTTAAAGTCAGGCTTTACAGGCTCGGCTGGGGAGTGGTAGCAGCCTCAGCTTGCACTCCCAAGCTATGCGCTTTCCTTTTCAAGTACTTATTTTGGAAAAATATAGCAGTGAGTTTCTACACTGCCCTCCCAGATGAATTATAGCTTGCCACAGTCACCCAACTGCTTAATTCTTTGTAATATCCGAGAGGAAATTACATTCTTTATCTTTGAATATATGATTAAAAAAACAGATTGTAGCCCATAAAGCCAGTTCTTTGCTCGCCTTTAAGCATAGTGTTCCCAGGACAACAATGCAGATCATCCACTGGCATGTTCCCCTACCTTCATCCTAAGCAAAAGTGGTTATTTATATAAACAGTGTCTTTTTATAGATCTTCAAAAGGAAGACACGGAAACCTTTGGTGCAGAGCAGTGAAACAACAATAACTGAAAGAGGCAATGCAATAACTCCCCTAACACATTTTAAGTGCTGGGGCTACTACTAAAGAATTGTCAAAATGGGATATGTAACATCTTTCAGCCAGTTTGCCATCTCAGGGGAAGGTGTCTCCACATATGCTTGGTAGAAATTCATGCTGCCTCTTCCCTGGGGAGTACAGCATCCGTATTTGCCAACGTCCATGTAGGAGAAGTTTTGTGGGTTCTTAATTTCTCATGTTTTTCTTCACAAGCTGAGCTTTTTCCTTGTACTTCATGGGACAGACTCATTTTGCAGAAGGCATTTCCTGACTACTTCTTTTCTTACTCTTAAGGACTTTTTTTGTATTTAAAAATAATACAGGAATTAAGGCTGAAGAGGTTGTCAAGGATGGTCACAAAGCCTTGCAAATTATTCTTGAGGCCGTTTCAAGCAAGCATTTTATTCTGCATAAGCAGGCAGTACAATCATTAACAGCAATAATGGCATGCTAAGGGAACTGATGTGATAGAAACAAGAACAAAAAGAAGCTCTCATGACTATGAGGCTATCTTTTTCATGAAGATGCTTTTACAAGCGATGAGCTGTTGAGTTCACAGTTTTCCTACACTGTTGTAAAACAGTCTGCTCAATTGGTTGGCTGTGCTAGAATCATAGACACCCCACGACCGAATTAATTACCTATTACTATGTTGTCTGCTGTAAATACTCAGGTGCTTTTCCAAGTATTTTTTTTCCCCCCAACTCATTATTTCCAAAGGAAGAAGACAAGTTCCATTTTGCTGCCTCTTCTGCTGCCAGAAGTACACCTCTCTGGGAACACAGTATTTAGAAATACTACTACAAGTGTATTACTACAACTACTGCTTCAAGCAGCAATCGAGACCGAGATCAAAGCCCCAGGTATGCTACTGCATGTTTACTCAGAGCACAGGTACTTCACTTCAACCCGTTACAGCCACCGCTCTGCACAGCCCTGGACTGGGCAGCAGATGTCTGGAGACCTAAGCTGCGTGCTCACTGGGACAAGATGCAAGGCACCGGGCAACCAGGAGTGAGTGGCTTCCTGAGATCCCCTCTTATTTTTATTTTTTTTCTTTAAACCCTGGGCCAAATCTTTTCCCATGAAACATGAAACTCAGGAATCTAATTCTGCAGTGTGGTGTAAAATCATACCACCGTGAGTACAACCTTACTCACCCGGTAACTACTGGGACCACACGAGGTGAAAATCAGTTTATCAGAGCCTAGCCCTTAGTAAGGAAAGCAAATAGAAAACCATCCTATGAAACATGAGACCTGAAAGTGATAAGAAATAGTTTCTTGTTCACCCATTAAACACAAACCAAACCAAACAAACCAACCAGTGAGCTGTTTCGATTTGCCATGATCTGAATCTCCTTACCTGCAGTCTTACCTGCTTTCAGCCAGAGGAAAAGAGGAGAGGAGAAAAATGTGCTCATACAAAAGCAGAACAAACACAACCGAAAGGGAACAGGGAAATCACAGTTTTGAATGTTATTAATCAAGGAAAGCTGCTTAAGCACATAAGGTAACTAGGTCTCTCTCCATTCCCATGGTAAAAATTTACTCATTTTCAGAGGTGTTAGCAAGTGAGTTGGGTTTTTTTGTGGGTTTTTTTTATTTATTTAAAAAATTGTGCCCTTCTGGCATATACATGGTGGTAAAGACAGACAGGACTGTGCTGATGTGCAGTATGAGAAAGAATAAAATCAGGGTATGAAGAAAACTGCTGTGACACAAGGAAAAAGGCACAGCATTCATTATTACCAGGTCACAGTTTGGCCACCTCTACAGAGCCTTGCATCAAAAATAGTTCTTCACTGGGCATTTTACTTCCATCCATTTCTTTTCTAATGTTAGTATTACTGTTTTCCCCGACTGATTTACATCTCTGCTTAGAGCAAGCGTTCTTTCCCATGGTAAGAACACAAAAACAAGGAAGAGAAAAATATATAATATGACTCACAACCATTGCCAACCTCAAATATTTATTCTTCCTTCAGGCATTGATTATGCCACCATACAGAACACTGTGCCACCTCCTGTAAAGTTATTTTAATCTGTCTTGCATCCTATTCCATCACTTTTTTTTTTTTTGGATGCTTATTATTAGGAGAATCTCTTCCAGGCTGCTAGAATTAGGACATGTCATCTCACCTTTTTTTTAAAAAAAAATCTCATACTCTGCTTACATTCTTTTTCACACCTCTAGCTCATAATTTAAAGGCCCCAATTTGACACTGATTCCTCTCTGAAATAGCACATTCTTTATTTATAAGTTTGCATGAGTAATGGATGGGTTTCTGTCTTCACCCACTAGCACACCCTCCACAGAGTTTACGGGACTGTGCTCCAACCCTGACCGAAGTTCTGCTCCAACAGATGCAATGGACTCGGACTCCCCATAGAGAGCATGTGGATTACTTCATCCATATAAACTACCAAAAAATTATTTGGGCTCACATTAAAACACTCTTGCTGCTATGTCAATCTATTAAAAAGGAAATTAAACAAACCCCTCCCCAAAATTGCCGACTATTCAGAACTGGTGCTGTTCTATGAACTTACTTTGCCTTCTGTCATCTTCTAGAAGAAAGCCAAGGACTGACTAAAGACACGTATTACTTCTACCACCCACAAACGCATGCCAGCATTTGTAAACACATTATTTTTCCGTTTCTCCTTGTTCTGGAAGTGTAGAGAATGATTCTACTAATGTCTAAGTTTGGCTCCCGTTCAGGGATAAGACTAGATGCCTCACAAGAGAATGCTAAGCTAGTATAAGAAGCAACCTCCACACCACCGCTTCTCGGAGAGGCACAGCCATGCTGTAGGGGAGAAGAGGGCACCTCCCAAAGGACAGAATTTTAGGAGCAACCTGTGTTCTCCGTGGCTCCCTATCATGTGTATAGCATGGCTTCTAGTGTTTTGTTTATTGAAGTCCACTGGTCATCAGAAAATAGACGGGCAATGACACTAAAGAGGAAAAAAAAAAATCCAGCCAAGATCAAAGACACCAGAGATACTAGTAGATCAGAGCCTGTGTTTACAATACTGCTGACCACCTGACAATAGTTTGCAGCAGAGGGGCCTGGAAAGACAAAGTAGTCATAGGTGCCCTGCAGAGAGCTACTGAAATCATCACGGAGCTGGCCCGAGCCATTAGGTCCACCAATACATCTCCTTAAACTTCGAGCCATCTAGATGCCTCCTAGAGGACAGAAAGGAGGAAAAGAAGTGAAAGGCCAGAGGCAAACACTGCACAGCTGCAGGGTTCCTAAGTCCATTTAGCGGATGGGATAATCCCAAAGAAGCATCCCATGTTGTCAGAAGGGGTCTCAACATCATTTCCAGCTCCACTCAGCCAAAACCGGTTCCTTCACAGTAACGGCCATATTTCCCTTCATTCTGAAATTTCTTGACCCCAGGGGGGGAAGTCTGAAAAAAAGACTTTGCACCCCTGAGTTATTAGCTGCACTCAGATAAGCAAGCAAGACAAGGGAAAGAGATAGGGGGAAATGCAGGAAGGGTGTGGGAGACCAAAAGGGTGAGTAATAGGGAATAAGGGGGGAAAAAGAATTAAAATAAACTCAGTTGGACGATTTGGAATAATCTCCTTTCACTCTGAGTGGTCAGTCATTGACTCCATGGTGGCTTTGCAGGGACAGGGCAGGACGACCTACTTCAGCTGATGAATTATGCAGATGTCCGTCCCACGGCTGAATTAGGCAAAGGGTACAGCGAGAGGCTTGATTCCGCCTCTCCTCTCTGGGGATGGGGAACAGAAGAATGAGGCAGCAACAGGACTGGAAGAGACTAATCAAAGGTCTCGAGTGAGTCAGTGTCCAGGTCTACATCTCCTTTTCCTGTTCTCTGAAAGCGAGACTGCTGTTTCCTGATCTGACTCTAGAAGACATCTAAAAGTACTGAAGTTTCAAAGAGGTCAAGCTCTTTCTGGAAAGGATGGTTCTAAGAACAGGCAGTAAATATCACTCATTTACAGCAACTAATTCTTTCATTGCCAATTGCCTTAGAATCTTTTTTAATCAATAGTTCCACAGCAAAGCAAGATAGCAAGCCGGGGCTCACGCTGTACAGTAGGATTACAGCATTTAAAAGTATGCATGCAAAGACTCAGTCCTGAACTAACTGCATTTCTGGGGTACATCTCTGCTGCACTAAAACAAAAAAAACAATACCATCAAAGAGGAAGGACTGTCTTGACGTTAGAAGAGTGTCTGGGACTCAGGGGGCTGCGGTTCGCTTCCCCACTCTGCTTGGAGTCAGTCATCTTAGGTGACTCTGCCAATATCGTGTGATTTCCTTGCAACTCCACCATGCCTCCACAGATCAAGGATAACCACAATTCTTCCCTCCTTCTCTGGGACCGCCACGTGATTACACTCTCCAAAAAAACTGAACAGCAGCATTAGTGCAGGATATTTTGGCTGCGTGGGCAACGGATACTTTCCAGGTGATCCAACCTCCGTAGCTGCAGAGCTCAGACAACAACGGAAGACCCTCGCCCCGCAGGAATGGGTGTCAACAGCCCTTCCCTGCTCTTCCTTCAGGAGACGTCGATGCCAGCTCCCATGCCAGTGCCGGCTTATACAGAGGGAATAACGTTTACCAGCACTGACCAGCCTCTTGGTGCTTATACGGAGGGAATGGGGACGGGCCAGACAAACGGCCTCGGGTGACCAGCGGCTCCATGGCAAGGGACACTACAGCTCACTTGCAACTGCCCCAGCAAATGCACACACCAACATATTTATATCCACGCAAGCAAGAAGCAATGTGCCTATGCTTACCCCTGCAAATGGAAAACAGCACCTCTCTTTCAAACACCGACAAGCTCTAGGGATAACCTTTCACAAATAAACAACCTGCTCTGCTCCGAGAGGGATTTTATAAAGAGCAGAGATTACAATGGGCTTAATCACGATTAAACACTGATCTGGCTCAATCTACTCCAAAGCAGACAAAAGATAAATAAAAACCTCCAGCAGATGCATTTCATACTGGAAATTCTGGAACCTCGATTGACGTCATACTTTTTATGTTCAGATAATATCTGGAGGAAACAGTACACTGGATCAAGAAAACAAAAGCAAATTTCTAGTTAAAATTCTGTGTGTGCCGTGTAGAAAGGAGAAGGCTACAGCAGGGAATGCACAGCACAGCTCAGCATTTTGCAAACCCGTTTTTGACTGTAGCTGAAATTGCACTATTAGAGCCATGCCGCTAGAAAGAAACAAGCATCCCGTTTCGCCCTGGTCTCCTGGGTCTCACCCTGTGGAAGCGGGCAGCAGTACTCATCGCGTTTTCCCTCAGACAAAACCTGCTGCTGATTGATGACAGGCAGGTTACTTGTCTTTTGCTAAAATCATGCCACCTCCTCAGTGTCACCCCAGTTGTGGCGCATTGGTTCCTCAGGCACAGTATGAGAATTCTGGATGGTGGGAAGGGGTTGCATCTAGTGAGCATCTCCCAAATATAGACATCTGGTCTTTTCTATGGGTGAAGAAACCCAGGAAACAGATTGCACATCACTGGAGACAACTCTAGCTGTTAGTACTGCTGAGGGAGGTGGAAAAAGTCAAAGAATGAGCACAGAACCTAGGGATTGCTTGCTTACAGTGCTTCCAATTTTATTCAACAGGATAAAGATGTTCTCTTTGAGGAAAGTGAAAAAATTCTCCATATGAGAGAGAAAAAACCAATAAATTTCTATCTGGAGGAGAAGGCTGATCAGAGTTTTCTCATTCTATCATCCCAACACTTTGTGTCCACACCAGCAGAAATGCCCAGTGGATGACCACATAACGTTTGGCCAGCAGATGGGAGCGATCCCTTCCTGTACCGAGGTGGCTAGAGGCTATCCCGCTGCCTCTCCTGGTGCCCAGCAAACGCATCCCGTGCTTCACAGCTACAGGACCTCTACTTCCGAACACCAGGTGAAAGACTTTCAATCCCTTTTGATTTGTGACCTCCAAAACTTCTCCAGTGAAGCTAAAAATCCCCATACAGACAATGTCAGCCTACTGATAATTGCTTTATTCTTCTCACTTTCTTTTCACTGACCTCTTGGACGTAGCTCACGGTGCACAAATTTGCCATCACTGGCACAGAAAGACCTTGCTAGTGAAATCTATGTTACTTATTCTGATTTTCAAGCTGCAAGTTATAATCAACTTCAAGAACATCATCCCCGAACAAAATCACAATTCTCACCCCAACTGGCACCATGCTTCAGCCCACCCAGCGCATCTCTCCTGCCAGTCTAGATAGATCACTTCCAACTTCAAGCAGAATAATCATCATTTTGCAGATGAATTTCACACTTTCAGAAGCTGCAGATCAGCTACACGATTTGCATTTCCTAGATGAGAAGCCAACAAACTGCCCCATCTGTGGTATCAAGAGGACGGCCCTTTCTCGTCCTGAGTAACAGCAGATACACTTGCTTATTAATACACAAATAGGAAAACAATGGGTTACTGTTGCTTGCTCCCAAAGCAGGCTTACCTTACAAAAAGCTGTCAGGGGGTTACTAAATATTGCTTTGTTGTACAGATTGTTTAACTTTCCTCAATAACCTACCTCTGCAGGACAAATTAGCTCAAGAGCCCACGATAACATCTGAAAGGCATTGGAGGGGGGGGAACATTTGACAGAATGCAAAGAATATTTTTATTTTTCTTACAATATGGATGACTCTTCCTGCACATCCTACTGGCATCAAGCACCAATGAGAACAATAATTTTGGCACACTTGTTGCCTATGAAAAAGGACTACGGATGTAAATGCTAAAACAGCAACCAATGTGAAATGTCACCTGGCTAGGCAGTTCAATCCACTAATTACTTAAGCAGATTTATTTTTAAACTGTAAAAACACCATGTTCCTCAGGAGAATTATTTTTTCCCCTTCCACAAATAAATACAATTAACACTTGCCAAGTAGAATTCTTCATCTGCAATTAAAGACTTCCCAAAATTAGACCAAGTACTCAAAACCACATTGGGGCGAGAGCGTCCCTGGGGGTCTCTCCCAGAGCGGCGCTTCTGGAAGAGGAAGAGATGCTTCACACAGGACACAGCGCCAGCAAACCTGCGTGCCTGAGATACTTCTTTCTAGAGCCTGAGCGGCCTTGAACCCTTACAGGGATGAGGCTGTCTCGACCGCAAGCCCTCCCTTGGCATCTCGCCGTCTGTGTCCGTTACTGACTCCGGCAAACGGCAGCAGCTTCGGCAGGGGGGGTGGACTAGATGACTCACAGAGGTCCCTTCCAACCCCGAACATTCTGTGAAGCAAAGGCACGCCAGCAATGCAATCCCGCGGCAGCTGGGGCAAGCTCAGCGGGGAGGCAGGGGGAAGCAAACAGATCAATTTGAAGGTTCAAGGTAAGACAAAATGCAGGTAATTACGCACTCAGTTTTAAGCTGCTGGTGAGACCGCTCATGTTGCATACGTGCCGGAACGGGTCTGATGGGCTACGGCCAACACAAACACAAACAAGCCTGTCTCTGACCCAGAATTTTCTCCAGGTAAAGACTCTTGTTCTTCTTACATGACCCGGTCCCGTTTCACTGAAATGAATTATTATTTTCCCGTTCCTCTTAATGACAGCAAGGATGGTGCTGGGGTCCACAAGCAGCACCTCGCTTCTGCAGTGCTTACTGCATGGCACCCCTGAGAAACCAACCAGCTGATGAGCAGCATCTAAGGGTCAGGCAAGCTTGTCACGAGCCAGGACGAGCTGTAATTAAACCCAGTCAATCATCCCTTCTGTCTCAGCAACCCCAGGCACAAATACAGCCAAGTGTGGTAGATCTTTGGCTTCAAGGGTCATTTTGGCCAAATGTGCCAAAACATTATGGTTTAGGAAATTAAACGGATAGTCTTTGCGTGACACAAAGCTTCGCACGGTCCAATCAATTTATTTTCAATGGTCGAGGTCGGAAAAACATTTAAAGATAATAAAGTATCTAAGACAGTCAGAATAGCATTAAACCCTTCTGCTGTAAGCAACCAGTAAATAACTGATGGACAGCTTTTGAAGGACAGCAGTGCTCCGCTACACAGGGCAAAGCTTTCTGCAAGCGGTTGCCATCTTCTCAAGACCTCAACGGTTCAAGCAGATTCTCCCAGCCTGCTCCAACAGCCTGCTGCTTGATGTGCCTCGCCTCCCAGACCATCATCCCCTTTCAGAAAGTTGATGGCAAACGGTGGTTTGCAGTGCCAGATAATTTTCTGGTAGTGTCTCAAGGCTCTGATTCTCAAGAGACTCGCCACGCATGGGCTTAACTTCAACATGATTTGATTTAACGGAGCTAGCCTGCAGCACGAACACTGGTGTGTGCCTGTAAGCCTTTTCAGGGCGCACTGCTGGTCACCAGCGTGCTTCTACTCACTCTGGGTTTCCATGCAAGTATTGAAAATATACAACAGCTCTTTCAGAGCTGAGCACTGAATTTTAGGAATAATAAGGTTGCAAAAGTTCAAAACCATTTGCGACAGACTAGAAAATGTCCTACAGGAAATACACTTTTAGGCTATCGTGTCCATAGATACCTTAAAGAAAACTTCCCTTCAAAACCCAGAAAAATCAATCTCACAATGAATATTAAAATATTATAATTTAGTAATATTCTGTATTCCTGCAATATAATGCAGACAAATAATGATTTACGAATACAAAACTCAGCACGTGTTCGCAAAACCTGACTCTGTATCAGGCAGGACAAGGGATTTTGTTCTAGTCTACTTTTTTTTTTCCTCCTGTATTTAAAAAATAAAGACAGCAAATTTCTTTGAACTTACATAATCCCACCCTGTTGTTTTCCAGAAGGCTAAACTGGCCTTTTAAATTCTTTAAGCTTGGCATTGTATGAAAGCAGATATCAAATATTCAGAGAGCTCAAATTAGAAAGATCTTTCTTCTGCAGCTGAGCCTTTCCAAAGAGCTTCCTGCAGAGCTCCAGACAATGCCTCCAACAGCCATTCCCACCAGGCTGAGGTCACTCGCCCTTGCCAAACCGAGCAGCCAAAGGAAGGTGTAGGGCCAACAGAAGGGTGAGAAGTGTGCAGGGTGTGAGGTGCCAGGGAAGCTGACTGCTGCAAACGATAACGATTGGTAAATATTAACCTGTTTTGCACAATGAGTGGTTGAGAACCGTTTCTTCTTTGCATGCGAAAACCCACAGCGTCACCTGCTTAGCCCTCTGTCACTGCCTTTCAAGAAAATCCACCTCTTCGGGTCAAAATCAGAGTTCACCAAAGCCAATGAAGGGACGCCCCTCTTTGAATTCACTGGGCTGTACACAGGCCCTCAGTGAAACACATCTCCAGTCAGTGGCAAAGCACCAGGCTGAAGCACCCACTGGTGCTGGATTTCATTTTACCCAGTATGTCTGGAGTAGCCAGCAGATGCAGCCACGGCTGGCTTTAACACCTTCTCCTTCACACAGATGGGATGTGCTCAAGGCAGGAGAAGGTTTCCTCCTTCCTCCCTGAGCCTTGCCAGGTCTCTCACAGGCACAGAGGGGCTGCTTGGCTCAGCTGCAGCCCAACGCCTGCCATAAGGCAGCAGGCTTCCCCGCAGGGCTCTGAATCTAGATGTTTTCTTTGAATCCTCCCAAGTCTTTCATATTTCCATGCTGCCTCCTGGCTGGCTCCTTGGCCTTCTAGATGAAGGAGCTGGTGCAGACAGTGAAGTGAACTCACTGGTCCCAGCGTGGGCACTGGGAGTCCAGTCCTACACTCCAGGCCAGCAAAATCATAAAAAAATAAATATGACATTTGATTCTTCACACAGAAGGAAACGACCTATAGGGTACTGCTGTGTTTGCAATACCCTTGGCTGAAGAGCAACACCGTGTTTTATTATCTACAATCCCTCCAGCCTTTTGTGGCTACTGGTGTTGCTGTGGCTACTGGTTTTGCTGCGGCTCCGCAGGTGGGATCTCAGGCTGCTGAGGCACCGGCGCCGTGGCTAAACTGATGGGGTCCCAGGTGCTGGACCAGGGGGACGTGCCCCCGACGCAGCCAAGCGCAGGCTGTTTGCCAACCCTGACATCCCTGGGACGGCTGATGGATGGCGCATCCCTCAGCTCCCTGGAAGGTCAGGCTTAAAGGCACCCAGGAGAAGAGCTCGGGCTGACATGCACCACAGATGCGGCTGGTGGTGTTTGGGCTGATGTTGAGTAGCGAGCTGCTTCGATCCCTTCACCGCTAAATGAAATTGCGTTTCTTCCAAGGCACCTCCTGCCATTCTCCCAAGCTGGATGCTCAAAAGGGGCCCCTCGGACACTCTTTCTGCTTCAGACGTTCATCACTGTCGGTTCAAATCATCTGCTTATCCTAGTTGTTAGCAAGGAACTAACTTCAGGAAAGCTAATATGGGCAGACCAGAGGCATTGCTTACCTCAAGCCCCTTGTAAAATCAGAAAACACCAAAAGCATGTGGTCAGCTTGGACAAAACATCACCCCTCTGACTTCATGTACTGTGTAGCTAGAAAGATTTCCTGGTTTATGCTGCATGATTTTCCAGAAAGTTAGGAAACCTGACTAACACAGAGGGCTTTAAGAGCTTAAATGTATTATGACAGTTGTATTAGATGTATTTTTAAATACCTTTTCCAGCGCTTCTCTATCGACCAGCTCCTGCACAGCCAAAAGCTTGATGCTGTAAGAGAAAACAGATAGAAAATAAAGAATGAATCACTCCACTGCAAACATTACAGAAACACAAGTAAGAGCAGAACCGAAGCTCTCTTTTTATCTTCCCCCTTTACAGAAAGAGCCTATAGAGGTATAGATACAAAAAGCCCTCAGGATAAAATAAGCCAAAGCAAGAGAGAACCAGTGTTGCTTTGTTTTCTTTGATTTAGTTGTCCCAAACAGATATTATGGTTGCTGACTTACAAGCGTATCCGAATTCACCTCACAGAGAAACGGCATTAATCATTACATTTTTAATACCCTAAATTAACATTGAAGGATCTTCTGAACAACAAACACAGAGAACAACTCTAAACCTCCCTGTCATTTTCAGTCAGCTCTGTTCTTCAGTATCAACAGGTTTCTATGAGTCCTACAACAGTCACTCCCAGGGATATAAAATATTATATATGAGAAACAATAACTAAGACAATTCAGCTCAAGAAATTTGCTTAATCAAATCTGGTGTTTAGATTCGCTATATGGTCAATGCAAGCAGAGAGGGACCTTGTTTGCCCAGGGCAGTTCAACCCACCTGTCCTGGCATCGTCCCTTACGTCCTCCCACAAGGGCAGAAGCTGCTGTCACACTACGCTGCCCCAAGTCAGGCTTCCAAAAAGCTGGCAGCCTTTCTACCCGTGGAGAAGACTAGTCCTGCAACTCTGACTGCTCACCTTCCTTCGCCAGTCTTAAAACCTGTCGCTTAATATATTATCCTTGGACTCCAGAGGATAATTTCCTTTACCCAGGGATACAGAAACATTCGTGTGGCAGTGGAAGAATCAAATGATGCATATAAATATTGTTTAAATGCCTCTCATGGCTCTGTAGACAGGCAGAGTTAAAAGCTCATATTCAAGACTGTGCAAATAGTTGACACAGAAGTCTGCCAAAGGATATAATTTGCCATGTACTACAAGGAGTTTTATTTGCCTTTCAAAACCTCAGAGCAATGCTGGATAATTCTCGAATGTCCACGGACATCTTCTACATTAATTATGTACGTCCATCCTGTAACAGCAGCTGGCAAAACACAGCTTTAGTCCTGTCCTTCCACTGCGTTACAATGCTTTCCACCACAAGTATTCACAGCCTAAACCCTAAATATGAATGTGCTTTCATTTTAATGTAATTCTAGTTTACAGATGTCTTCAAAGCATCGTAAAAAGCCTATATCCAACAAATTACAAAATAGCCCCAGACCATACATTTCCAGTCCGTAGAGGCTATTATTACTGAGACAGAGAGGGTGGAGATGGCTCAGCAAACAACGGGATAATCGGCAAGAAGAAAAAGGTGTCCCATTAAAGCCCAACCACTGCAGCAGCAGGGGGCACATGGTCTTCTGTTACTGTTTGATGAACATGCTAGGCTGCACACAAGCATTCAGCTCAACTGGAAGGTAGTGAGGGAAAGCACAAAGCCAACACAAAGTACTTTTTAACATCATTTTCCTTGCAATTCAGCCAGCAAGCAAAATAAAGGTGGGATGGGCACCACGCAACGAAGGCACCTCCCTTTCAAAAACATGGCAATGTTGTGTCCAACCCTGAACTTCACAGAATCACAGAATCACAGAATAGTAGGGGTTGGAAGGGACCTCTGTG
>Ga0181612_126522_pt1 | contig 32849 bp, 31 predicted proteins | sample HoacroProtozoa21_FD_119630 | JGI IMG/M metagenome (GOLD analysis project Ga0181612, IMG submission 119630) | Hoatzin crop microbial communities from Cojedes, Venezuel. Combined Assembly of Gp0051906, Gp0051904, Gp0051908 | reverse complement strand
TGTTCAAAAATATTTAGCACAAGAGCACAGCTGGAGCAGAGCCCCGAGAAGGTGAAAACCTCACCACTGCCCACAGAGGGGCTTCCGGCAGCTCCTGGGCCCAGGGGGGGATGCGAGTCAGGGGAGGGCTGGCTCCATACCACCATCTGCTCCTTCCCGAGAACAGCACAGCCTGGCCAAGGCGGATTTCAGCCCATCCGATGGGGCTCAGCGCAGCCGCTCGCCACAGAGCAGACAGCAGTGGCGTTGCCCTGGGTAGCATCTGGTGTCAGTGACCACAGTCAGACACTGTTTGTCCTTCGCTAGAGCCTTTCTATCCATAAAGGGACTGAAAGACCCACAAGCCAGAACAAAAAATACATCTAGTTATTTGATGTACTGCACAACTGAGGCACTAAGGTTAAACACACACCACGACAGAGGCTTCAAAGATGTGTTTCTGACTATATGGGTGATGGGGCACTCGCTAAAATCCTTCCAGAAAGTCACCACCGTGTTTGAGGCTGAACTTCAGGTTGCTTCTGCCTGCAGGCTGATGCGGGCAGGGTGCTGTCTTCAGGTGCCATTGCAAGGCAGCTCTCCCAGCAGCAATCGCAGATAACTACAAACTACTCAGCACATTTCAAATACATGTCAGTTATTAAGTGGATTTATTTCCATCTCTTCTGGGAAGTGTTGGGAAGCGTTGCTGAGTCACGCTGCTTACTCACTGGTTTTAGGAGTCCCATTTAAAATATTTGTTTTCTGAATGCCTTCCATGATGTTCCTATTATTTGAATGTGTCCGCATGTAAAGTGAAAACATTTATCCAGGGCATCCCTGGCCTTAAACAGATCTCTGGTGTGTAACTCACAAAAAGGCATAAAATAAAAGTCTTGGGAAGGGACCTCTCCCTTGGCTCTGTCCTTTGATGTTAGTTCAGGGATCGCGGTGAGGGGTAGTGCAGGCTTTGCTCCAGAACAGCAGGAGCGCAGGTAGGCTGGGCTGGGAACAGCCTGGGAGGGAGGAAGGAGAGCTGGGGCAGCTGCCTGGCTGTGCCTGGGCTGGTGGGAGAGCAGGGATGGGGAACACGGTCCTGGTTTACACCAGGTGCTAATAAACTTAGGACACGTTATTCTTCTGCCGTGGTCCGCTCTGGCCACGGACCCAAAGCAATTCAGCCCCCCATGAGACTTCGCATCAGATGCCCTTGCAAGAGCCCCAGGTCGAAGGGTACAGCTGAACCCGGGTGCCCGGCCGCCTCGGGCTCTGTGCAGAGCAGGTTTCCTTGTCAGCTCCGGCGGGGAGGCATGCGGAGGCCTCACCGACAGCCCAGTCCCTTCGCATGCAGAAATTAGCCCGGACAGGGGAACAGAGTGGAGTGGAGGACCCATTCAGCGGTCTGTGGCTGTGAGGTCCCATCCTTCCAAAAGGGAATTTTGCTGCTCCTCCTGAGGGAAACCTGTCCCTCAACGCGAGCGGCTGCTCCTCATAGCCCGCGTGAGTCAGACGGGGAGGGAGCTCCTGCAGCCACCCCGGGGACGGCAGTGTTACCCCGAGCAGGGGCGTGGAGAGACGGCGGCACCTCGAACGTGTCCCTCGTCCTGCATCAGTCATGGGGATGGCAGAAGATCTGCCACATGTGAGGAGTTCATTACCCAAATACAGGTTTTACTGAGGCTGTTAACCAGTAAAGCGTACACTGGTTAACAGCTGATGAAAGATGCTGCATGGGAACTCATTTAACAGCTACAACTACTGCTCTGACATCCACCTCACCTCCTGGGGCATGAGGATGCCTGGCCACGCAGCAGGGACCAGCCTCACCCAGGGCAGCCGGATCCCGAAGATGCCATTCACCAGGTCAGGACTGCCGCAGCGGGAGCCCAGGCAGGACTTCCTGGAGTTTCGTTCAAAGGAAGCAAAGAATCAAGCTCCAGATGAAGATGAGAAACAACAAAGCCTCAAGAAAACAGTATCATTTTGCACCGTGGCAATGTTTAACCTTGTGGTCAAAGACAGGTAGAAAATGTGCAGGAAAAAAGCGCAGGAGATGTGAATCAGCCTGGGGCTGGCTTAGGGTTTTTGATAGATAGTCACTGGGGGCCCCAGGACGCCTCATCCTTCACCATGGGAGATCCACATCCACAGCACGTCGCCCCAGAATCGCTCCAGGCAGCACAGTGCATCCTGCCCGCGTCTCAAAACCCACTCAGGAGCCAAAGAAAATCTCACACATGGGCTTTGAACAGATTTCCTCCTTTCTGCTGTGCTCTTCGTTTTCCAGAGCTGTAGGAGTCTCTGGTTTGCAGCACGTTGTATCTGTTTATGGCATGACTGTTGCTAGGTACTGTTCCTTTCATGAGAAATAACTCCCCTGGTTGTGATCCCACGTGTCTGCAGTTTGAAACTAGCCCTGAGATCCATTTGCTCCTTTGTGGGAAGGGGGTTTACTAATCCAGTTTGACTTGCTGGATGCATGTTACAGACGTCTGCTCGGGTATCTAGGCTGTTGGGTCATGTGTTGCATGCAACCAGTTACTCTTTTGTTAGCCTCACAGCAAAACAGGAGCAAGACTCTGTCCTCCACGGAAATTGCTTCCAATTTTAGGAGGTTTTACAAGTAGGGATGGGAAGGGAGTATGTTGCACAGAGGAAGCAAGCACCCATTAGCCGGAGAAGATGCAAGCAGACTTAGCTCTTCACAGGTAATAGTTTAGGAAGAAGAAAGGGTCCCATCCTGTTCCCTCCCACCTGCCAGCAGCTGCTGTGCTCCGGTGGAGGAAGGCTCCTTGCCAAGCCTTCCTTGGGCAGGGCCCAGGCTCCCCTCGGAGCACAGCTCAGCCCAGCTCCCACCCGTGCCCGTCCGTCCCTACCATCAAACCGAGCAACGGGAGGCAGTGGCAGAGAATCTGAGGCCAGGAGAATGTTTGTCTTGCTAATTTTATGGAGTTTTTATTTAAAATTATGAGAGCTTTTAGTGCTGGCAGATGATATTCCAGTCAACAAAGGAAAATTTTTCTGAGAAGAAAGAGATCCCAGTAGCCACCATCTAGTGAGTTTAAGTTAGTTCTGTAAAGTTATGTATTAGATTCTTCAAAGTGAGAACCAGGTCTCATCTCCATTCCTTCCTTCTACATGTCATCGCATTTTTCTTTGATGCAGGACAGGTTTGGCAACACAGCCTATCTGGAGGTGCAGCGTGACATTTCTGTGGGTGCCAAAGACAAGGGAATTTTAGATGAGCTTTTCCTCACTGCCTCACCACCACCTTAGCCAGAGGTCTCAGAGCCATTTTTCTTCCAGCTTTTATTCTCCTTAATTACTGCTATTGGTGCTATTAGCTTAGCAAAGCTTTTCCCTTGCCAATTTCCACTCCCGTATTTATGAGGCATGCAAAGGTTTCTAACCAGTGATATTTGTGCTGTCCTTGTTCGAGTCCCTTTTAGTTTTAAACAGACTTTTGTTTTACTACATCTTCCCTCAATGCGCATTGCGGGCAAACCCCCGTTCCCCCCCAGGGTGCACAGCTTTTTGCTGGCGAGTTCAAGTTCTGCCTCTCTTCGCTGCCGTGGCATGCACCTCTCTTCCCTTGCTGGCTTCCGCTGGTGAGATCCTTCACCCAGGAAATGGCATGGGGTTAAATCAGCTGTCTGCGGTTGGTGTACGCCTGCCGCTATTGCAGACTTCTTTATTTAATTTACTCCAGAGGCAAAAGATGTTCCAAGGCCAAAAAGACCGTATTCAGCATTACAGTGGATCACGAGCCAAGTTCAGGCTGGTCTTGTGACGAGTGAGTAGGCAAAAAATCCTTATTTCCTCAACTTTCTCTCCAAGAACAAAACCTCGGGGAAGGCTGTAGGACAATTTGTTGCAGCACGCAAGGCTCTGCAGGGCTGAGCCTTTGGCTCAGCTGCTCTTTAGGTCATTGCAGACTAAGGGACAAGCATCTACAATTTCTTGTTGGTGACCCAAGCAAAAAATGTGCATGCACAGAACATTCCCAACCCTAACGCCCAGAATTGTGTACCAGGGGGAGGAAGCCTGTACCCCAGCATGAGGACTCTGAGCAATTTCAGCATCAAGGCTCTCGGGCCACGAGGTTTCAGAAACCAAGAGGAGCTGGACCCAGACTACACCTTTACTTACTTCACAGTCACGGGCTGTATGCACAGACATTTTACCTTATTGAATCGCCTTAAAAGCCACCTCTTGGGCAGACACCCATTTTCTGGCTCCACGCTTCCCATTCTTGAAGGAGCCGTAGGGTGCAAAGCCTGGGTCTGCTCAGGCAGTTGCTGGACTCATGGTCCCCCAGCAGTCTGCAGCCACCAGCCAGCCATGCCACTGCACCCAGACGTCTCCAGCGGTCCTTCCCTGGGCACTGCTGCATGGGAAAGCCAAGAAGCAAGTCATGTCCAGCACATTTTGAACCAGAAAGCATGATCAGCCGATACATTTGTTTGGAAGAAGAAGAAAGGTGATGAGGACAGAGCTGCTAATAGTAATCCACACAGGCAGCAGCTCTGAGCTGCCTTTCCACCGCTAATCATCTGTCCCCTAAAATCCTGGGCTGGCGAGACCCCAGTTCTGGGGTCATGCTGCTTGTCAGCATGCATTTTCAGCTTCATTTCTCTGGGCTAATCCAAGAGCATAAAGGACTAAGGGAGTGGATAGGCTGTTGCGCCATGTCCCTTTCTCCTTTGCCATCAACTTGGCAAAGCAAGAGTGGGCAGCAAATAAACAGCAAAGGCTGGTGGGGAGGGGAAGCTTCCACTACAGACCATCACTATCTGACTTGTCTTGAAATCCTCCAGGAGATCACCAGGAATTAGTTCCAGTGCTAACGAGTCTTCAGTGACCCTTTAGGAAGAGAACTGAGCTCAGGGGCCAAGGCCACCGCAAAGCACCAGCTTTCTGCAAGTTAAATTCCAGATGTAAGCAGACGTTCTCCCCAGCAGCCCTTACAAACCCTGTTATACGTATCAGGCAGCACCAGTACACAGTGGGGTTATACGTCTTTTTCCGTAAGAAGCTGTAGGGTGTCACCAGGGATCAGGAAGTATTAGTCCCGCAAGTTCCTCGAGCCAGAAGAATCAGAGTTCTCTTCACACTGATTATGCAGTTCCTTGGTCAGAGCAGGAGTTATTGATCACGTTGCTGTACTCAACACTGCGAAGGAGATCTAGTAGTACCAGGACAGTTTCCAGTGAACTGTTTGTTGCTATTCCACTCGCCAGCACTGAACTGGGTTCTTCTCCTGGCTGTTCTAGCAGAGGGGTGATTGTCCACAGGCTAAAGAGCGGGGTGTTCTCAGGTGGACAGGGGCGATGCTGACTTTGCTCTATTTCTTCCTTTCTGAACCAGATAGCTCCTCTCCTCCGGGGCAGGAGCTGGGGGAAGTATTGGTGCTTCCTTCCAAGGCAAGCATCAGGATTCGCGGGAGCTTCACTCAAGCACCCTCTGCAAACAGCAGCCCAGGCCCAGGCACGCCACAGGGAGACACCGACTTAACTTCTGTTTCCTCTCATTTGGCCTGGAGATGGAAGCTGATAATGAAAAGTGCCGTTAGTTCTTCCGATAAAGGTGTTAGGTCTGACAGATTAAATTCTTCCTAAGCCACAGAGACCCAGCCTTGGCCTCTGTTGTGAAGTGCTGTAACACTGAGTTTGAACCAGACAGCAGGATGTTCTGTGAAACAACGAGCTGAACTGCCAGCACCTTGGTGCACGCATGCAAAATTACAGCTTCAAATCCAGGGCATCTGAAGCAGTGCCTAGCACCTAAATCCGAGTGGACACATTCTAGAAAGGGTCAGAAATAGAACGCTTGATGTGCGGAAGGAGAGGAGGTCCAATTCCACGTACAGGACCACCAGCACACCTTCTCAGATGGTGGTTTCCAGCTCTTACAGGAAAGAAAGGGACAGTAGGTTCTAGCTGAATGCTAAATAGGATAGCAAGTTAGTGGAGTGATGAAAGTAGCATCTCTGTTAACTGTAAAAGGTTCTTCCAAAGGTCAGATCTGCATGTACTCTCCTAGCTCTGTGAACAGCTATTCCTTTCATCCACAAGTTAAGCTTTTGACTAGGACAGGCTGAAATAAACCGGGCTAAAGCTGTCCCATCCGTTATCGCTGGGAATGGCTTGTTTCCAAGAGAAAGCTCTGCCTCTGCAGATACGATACACAATGTGGCAGACAGCAACCCAAGAAGGCAGATGGCTCACGTGGACCATCCTCACCACCGAGCCTTCATCTCCAGGCTTCAGAATGCAGCAGTGCCGCTCCGTGAAGAGACGGCGATGCCAACACACCCTGACCACACACCTCCTGGTCAACACCCCTTCGAAAGCATGGGCAGAAGCCAGAAGCTTTTTTTTCTGTATACACTGCCCAGGAATGTTCATCTGGAGTTAGGCTTCCTTTTCCATCCCCCTAAGGAGAAACGTCTGGAAGGAAACTGGCAGTCCTGCTTGTACATTTTCTCTCTCTCATATCAAGTCAAAACAGAAGGGCCTCGCAGCCTGATGGCACAGACGGACAGACAGGGCAAATGAGGCTCTCGGACTACATATAAGGAAGACATTTTTTACGATGAGGATGGTGAAACAGTGGCACAGGTTGCCCAGAGAGGTGGTCGATGCCTCATCCCTGGAAACATTCAAGTCCAGGTTGGATGAGGCTCTGAGCAGCCTGATCTGGTTGAAGATGTCTCTGCTCACTGCAGGGTGGATAGACTAGATGGCCTTGAAAGGTCCCTTCCAGCCCATACTACTCTATGATTCTGTATTTGTGCCACCTGAGTTTCTGAGGGTAACACAACCCTGCTGTTCCCATGCTTTTAGTGATGTCCTTCTATTACCATGGCAACAAGGCGCTTGAATTGGCAAAATTAAAAACAAAGCAGTTTATTAAATGTCAAACCAAGTCAGTGTGTCTCGCAGAAATGCCCCCGGGGCACCGAGGTGGGAGCGCAGCGACTCTCAGGGCGTTCATTTAGGATCAGGACTGCTCCAGCAAACAGACAGCAGTGCCAGAGGGGACAGGGACAGTTCCTCTGGGTCTGCACATTGCCATCATCTCCAAAGATGCCATCCTGCCTTCTTCACCCATCAGTCCAGGGATGCTGGAGCCAGCCAGGCCCTGAGATACCTGTCTCAGCCAAGCCATCCCTACATCCACGTGTAGCTGGAGGAAGGCAAATGTATTTGCAGGCTATGCTAAACCTCAAGAAGCAACTTCTTGTTGGTCTATCCAGCTGTCCTATTTATAACCAGCTTATATGCTATAAAAAGTGTATCATTCACAGTGCTTTCTAATTAGATACTGTAACTACAATCCTATTTCACGCTACTCTAATATGCTCCATCACAGTGTTTTAAAGTTGTGTATTAACTGTATCATACAGGGAGAACTCTTCAAGGGTTTGAAGACAGCAGTTGTGTCCACTTTGATTTGTGTGTAAAGCTGATGTGAGTTCACATAGCAACATCCCATCATGACGTCTGAAAACCTAGGATTAAAAGACACTGTTAAAGCTCTGTCCAAAGCCAGGGGTCACTTAGTCCAAAGCATGGCAACTCAGAGCAAGCTTGCCAGGCTAGAGAAGATATTGCAATCCCAGTCACTTCTGACCTTTCCAAAAGGACTGAATTTTCAAGAGTCCATATTTGGTAGATCTCCAGAGCAATCTACATCGAAGTTTGTGGCTGACATTCAAATCTCTAAAAATGGAAATGGGCCTTCGCCACTTGAACTTGAAGATTATTCATTACAGAGGGAAAGATCTTAGGAGTAACTGGGCTAATGTGGTTAAGCAAACATGACTGGACTAGACATTACCCGTTAGCACACCGGCATGTGTAACTGCAGAAGAGCTGTGGGCTGATCATACATGTTATTGTGATGAGTATGTGCATACAACTGCTCACCTGATCACAACAGGTCAGGTACCCACTTCAACTCTTTACGAGACTCCTTAGTAGGTGTGAATACCAAAGATTTGCTAAATGCACTGGCAAAATTAGCCATAGAAAGTTTTCTCATGCATATTTTAACCTTGGACCTCTGGAATGCTCTTTGCAAGTGTTTATTGGAAAAAAAAAAGTAAAATAACCAAATACATTTCCCTGGTATTCATAGAGTGAAAAACCACAGTGAGACCGTAGAGTCCCTGTGGTATTTTCAGGGGGCTGTTCACAGCTATCTGTTTAGCTGAAGAGCTCCAATTTGGGAAAAACAACAGTTTCTAAAAGTGCTCTATATCTGTCTTTGCCTCCACGTCTGTCTTAAAGACCGAAACCATTGAGATCCTGCAAATGTGTGGTAACACGGCAGAACCGGTCTTGCCAAGCTTCTACGTTAGAGAGTAGCAGCCCTAGGTCAGGGCCTTCCTTAGCTGAGCTGTTGGAAGAGGAGAAAACAGTGACAAGTGGCCAGGGGATGGTCGCTTCCCCTCCCCGGTCCAGCCACGCCAGACGCGAGCATCCCGGCGCGGAGGCAGACCAGCAGCCTGTGCGCATCCGGCTCCCTGGAAGTCAGTCTGGGCCCAAGGCTCGTTTTGCTGTTTTACAAGAGAACAAATAGAGCTACATCTTGTAACGTCCTAACGAGGCACACTGAAGAATGCCCAGGAGACAGAGACAATATCGGTGTTCCTTGGCACGGAGAGAAAATCAAAGGCATTTGTTTGTTATCTGAAATGTCGATCTCTGTTCCTTTCAGTGGTGGGCAGACATTTTTATAACGTAGGTTCCTGGAAATACTCAGATGTCACTGTTAGTGCGTTCCAAGAGCACTATTTATTTTCAGATGTACCTATAAAAGCTGAGACTGAAGCAAAGAAACATTCAAAGCCATTATGGGGTTATTAAGCTTGAAGTAGCGCTTTGCACTCTGTATGGCCCCAAAAGACCTAATGCTTGTGGATCCACTCTTCTTCCTGTTGAACAGGAACTGTGTCACTGACTTGAGAGAGCCCTGGTAAGAGAGGAGTCTTTGCCCGCTAAATCACCCAGGGTGGAGCCCAGCGGCACCGCAGCAGAGATCGAATGGGAAAGACTCCAACTGCAGCTGGCCAGGCCATGAAGGGAACACCGTCTGTCCTGTAAGAGTGAGTGTTTGGGAGCGACTGGTCTCGATCTCTGCTTGACATGTCAGAATTAAAACCAGTGCCATGAAGAGACATCTCTACAGCCATGCACATCCGACTGCATTACAGTGCACCGCATCTCAGGAGCGTGGGATCTGCCAGTGTCCCAGTGTCAGCCCCTTCCCGGCTGCTGGCAGGGTCCAAGTCCGACAGCCAAGGCCAGCTCTCCGAGTGCTGTAATCACCCTCTTTCCTGCAGAAAACACAGCGGTACCTCCACGTCGTGACAGCTGCTGAAGGCTCACCTACGATCCTGATGGTGTCTTTTGAGAACATGCTGTTCATTCTGTCAAGCTGGCTGCTTTTTTTAAAGTTTCAACACTTGTTGAACATCTTCCACTTCTCTAGCCTTGGTAACCAGAAGACATATCCCAAAGGCAGAAATACCAGCATCAAAATACCTTTGGAGTCTGGCTCAGGCTCGTGCTGGGACAGGGACTAGGACTAGCATTGGATGCATTTGCTGGGAGGAGCTGCCAGCGGGTGACCTCAGATGCATCACTTCAGGTTTGGGCTCAGAAGGCTCTCGAGGTCTGCTCCTCAAGAAAGCAGCAGAGACGGACTGGGCTGCATCTCCTTGCCCACACTGGCAGAGGGGTATTTGCCAGCCCAGTGTGGCTGCAGTTACAGGTGATGATGGGAGAGTCTGCTGCAGTGCAAGTCTCGAAGGAGCCGTGCTGCAGGAGGTGCACAGCCGGGCAGGCTGAGCAGAGGGAAAGCTGAAGCCCAGGGAAGGTGAGCCGAGATGATCTATTCTTCAGAACGACTCCAAACGTCCTTTTTAAACCCCTGAACAGTAAAGGCTCGTGTATTATCAAGAAGCCAGGCAACTGGAAGATATTACCCCATTAAAGGAAGTACATCTCCAGCAAAAAGTGTCTCCTAAGGAAGCAATGGTGTTCTGCTAAGATTGACCTTGACAGAGATTTCTCCGTTCTCGGTTGGATCTGGGAAGCAAGTATGATAATGAACTCACTGCCGAGCAATTTAATGCTATTCTGTACACTCTGTTCGCTCTGGAAGCCCAATTAAGCGTAAGAGAACAATGAATTTTTGCTTGTTTAATAACTTTTTTCTGAATGTCACTATTTTAAAAACCCAGCAGATAAAATAGCCCCCCACTCCTCACCCCATCCCCCCCAAAAAAAAACCCAAATTATCTCAACTAAGTCAGACACATTCATTGTGGTTTCTCCAGTTAAGAAGCTATCATCTGTCAGGATTGCAATCATCCATCCATCAGGACTGTATCAGCCATCCAGCTTGTAAAGATGAACACTCTCCTGTTATTTCTGAGGACACACAGGCTGATCCACAACATCAGCTTGTGCCCACTATTTCAGAATGCCTCTGCAAGAGACTGAAAAAAGGAGAAAAGTGGTTAAAAAAAGCGATTCAGACATTAACAATGTCATGGCAACAGCAAATTAGAGCCTCAAAGGCAGAGCTCAGCTCACTGAAGGTTTAAGGAGTCACTGCACTGCAGGACTGAATGAAATATTCAGCACACAAAAGAGGTCCCCAAACGTTTTTTGTATTTGTGTTGATGACGCCAAGCTGACTGCTATTTATGTATATTTTTGCCGAACCATGGATTTTTTTTTCCCCTGCAAAAGATTTTAAAATAGTATACTTGTCAGGTATACGTGGGTCTGTTTTGATTCTTGGGAAACTTTGGCATTTGCAAGCATAATCATAAACATCAACTTTTGCTCATGCGGAAAGCTGCTGTTTGTAGCAAAAAATGACAGAAGAAGAAATTGAGCATTTGGGGAAAATTTACCCAGCAAGAGGTTTTGTACATTGAGTGAGATGATCTAATGTGAGGTGACAGCCTGACCCATAACCAACAGCGAGGTGTGCAATCCAGATTTGTGTTTTTGCCTAATGCTATGCATGTGTACGAGCAGACAGTAAACCTCCTTTGCTGTTTCTCTCCCCTTGCCGCCCTGTAGCTTCTCCTCTAGGTTTCTCAGCCTGTTTCTTCCCAGTGAGGTCAGTCACGTCAAGCTGTCCAAGTATCCCGTGGCCGTTCTCACCTCCCATAAGCTTTGCTTGCCTGATCTTTACTTCAGGCTTCATTCTACTGCTTAGTGTCGTGATTATGTTAGCTATCCGTGACTGATGCTAGTAATGGGATGGGATCAGGGGGGAGAAAACTACAGTGCGAAAAATATCCTCTAGGTTTAATTTGGGCTTATGTGAGGCGACCAGGGAGAGAAAAACTCCAGCAGAGTAGGTTTCTTAGACTAAAGAGGACTCAGAAGTGAGACAGTACTCAGCTCTGATTTGCCTTGTGTTTGTATCCTTCTTGCTGCCTTTTGTCCTCCACACCTCTCGACTTACCCTTACCCTTTTCTATACTAGCTTTGGAAGTTGAGGCAAGGTCTGAAACACGTTGGGACCTCCTCTCCGTGCAAGCAGTCTCTCATGGAGCACTCCCTGCCGGTGGTCTACAGGGTCACTGCTGACACTGTCAAACTCGTCTGCCTGGCACTGGCTGGGAAAGTCTCTGAGCGTCTAAGGCTGCTGAAATATTTGCCCATTCCATTGCTGCATCCTGAGATTCTCCTGCCTTTGAAGATGCCAGGTGTGTTGTAGCTAAGTCTCTGCTTCCCCTTACTCCTCTAAACTCTTTCAAGTCATTTCTCACCATGCTGGAATCTTCTGGTTTTGAACTTGACCTGAAAGTGAAATTTTGTGTAGTGCTTACACAGACACTCCCCCTGAGTCATAGGGGTCAGGCTGGTTTGGAGCTCTGAGCTTTCCCAGTGTGTTTCATACCAAGTTCTGCCTCCCAGTGACTCAGTACCAGCAAGCCTTCAAGCCTTGCACCGTTGATACGCAGGCGTTAGGAAGAGAGCAAGCTAGCAGACTCTAGAAGTTACAGGCTTTTATAGTTCTCCAACTGGGAACTCCTGATATCTGGATCCAAATCCACCATCCTCTGTGGTGCTGGAGGGGCTGGGAAGCCCTTAGGGTTTGAGTCAGTCAGTACCAGAGCTGTAGCACTTAGCATCGGCACCGTGATGTGGTTGTCTGATGGAGGAGGTTTTGGCCAGGTCTGGCCAGTGGATTGCTGAAGAGCCTTAGGGTGGCAAGATAGCTTTGCATTTCCAGACGGTGAGCAGGGAAATTGCACGTACACAAAGCAAGATCTGAATAGTGCAACTAAGAGCAAAAACTTAGCTGCAAAGATAAAAAAATACAAGGTGTTCAGAAGTCCGAGGGGTTCCCAAGGGTTCAGCCTCCAGTTTACAGTACAGTTTGCCATTTTCCTGTGCTTTAGGAATTTTTTAAAAAGCAATACTAGGGCTTAGATTTCACACTTCTTGGATTTCCCTCTCCTCCCCTTCTGAGCTCCTGACTACTCTCAGTTACAGGAACCCCAAAGCCAGAAGTACCTCCTACATTGCTGCAACTCCCAAGCAGTTGAGCCAGAGCCCAGAAAAGTCTGCACTGTGAAGGTGATAGAGCTTATTTTTCTTCAAAGAAAAGTATCTAAGACTTAGTTTCTTAGTCTCAAATTCATGACCAGGGTCCCACTCTGCTCTGGGAGAGGACACAAAGCTGCCTCCAGACAAACAGCTGGCTGGAGAAGAGTGGTCAAGTTGCAGGTAGAATTGACTGGGGGCTGATAACTTGGGTAACCCTTAGAACATGGACGTTTCTTCCTCTCCAGATTTAGAGAGCTCACTATTTTAGAGGATCTGTTGCATTGCGGGTAGAGTCTAAAAGGGTTAGAAGACAAAGATGATAGTGGAGGGAAAGAGAGAAGACATTAGCTGTATCCCTCCAACTTTTAACTTGGTTGCCTATCAACAGCTCCATCTTAAAGAGAATAACTCTACTGTTAGATGCTTCAGAGCCCCTCTGTACTCTGCTGGTCTCCTATTATGCCTTATATCTCCTATTATTGCCCCTTAAAGCAGAGTATGGATTTTCTAACAGAAACCCCAATTGCTGCATTTGAACGTGACTTATCCTCTCGAGTACAGGGAGCCCTTCAGTTATCTGAGACAGCAGGAGAGAGGTGTACCCTGAGCTCTCGCCTGCAGCTGCTCAGCTCTCCAGCACTCCGCAGTCCCCCAGGGCAAAAGCCCATCTGGTGCACCGGTCTCTCCATTTATCGGATCTGCTTGACCATCATTAGCAGATGAGTAGTACTGGCTGTGTAATCACCTGGTGAAGGGTTCCCCAATAAGGCTGCGTCCAAAATGCTTGACAGAGCATCTTTAGGCTGAGACTAGCTCTAGCAGTCACTGGTCACAAGCAGAGGGGTTGCTCCCCAGCCCGTCCAACCAACGTGCACTCACCCACAGATGCGATTCCTAAATCCCACACCTCTCTGTCCAGCTTGCTTGTGCTGGTACAGGAGATATCTGTCAGTTTTGTTAACCCTTGCTCATCTGCCTTTCCCATTGCTATTCCGTCCACCCGTTTTCAGGGTGCTGGAAAGCGGCTTGGGTGCTTTGTTTTTGTGTGAGGCGTGTATTTGCACGAGGCTCGGGCAGCCTTTGTTCCTGGGCATGTGTGCCCGTGGAGATGCACCCAGTAGTGCTCCCCTGTGTATGTGCTACCCGGTAATTCAGGGGAGTTTGTCTTTATCCGGCTCCACAGGAATGTGTGAGGAAAGAATGCAACTCAGGCAGTCACAGCGGTATGTTCCCCTGACATTTTCTTGGAAAAGCAGGGTTGCTGTGTGAACTGCATGGGGGAAGAGCTGGCTCTGGGTACAGACACATCTCTGGTGCTGCCTGGGGTGCGATGTTACACATATCACTCTGGAAAGCAATGTGCTGTTGGGAGCACCCTTTCCCTCTGTCACTTCTTTGTCAGCGCCTCCGAACCACCTACTACTCCATAGCTTTCACCTCCCTTTTGAAACTTCCTCTTAGGCTAGATTTCCATCAGCGCTTTCGAGAAGAAGGGGCTGCCAACCTTGCTATCACCCCACATATGTCTCAGATCTACACAACCACCCCTTCCCATCCACAATGCCTGGTACCAACAGTGCCCAGGGGACCTGAGCAGCCCAAGAGCTCTCTGGGCCCTACACCTTGGCTCTCATCCTTTGAGGACCCTGTGGACCATTAAACCCCTATAAAGCCTGTTCATTTTGCCCATCCCACACTTGAAATGCAGTACATCGAGAAAGCATGAGGAAATGGGAGCATGTTTTCTTCCCAATAACGTGCTAAGTGGCATCGCTGTTGCAATACCAAAGGATGAAGCCAGGAATTGCTTCCTACTGCAGAACCACACAGGTGCTGTGCTTGGTTCTTCACCCTTGGGGCAAGAGCACCTGAGATACTTGTTGCTACTTAAATGCGTGCGATCAGCAAGAGCTTCCCAGTGGATCGTTTAGCACATAATTTCTTGTCTTCTTACCAGAAGGAGCTAATAATAAGCAGTTACCTAAAGATTTATGGGTCTGCAGATGAACGTGTCCACAAACTCCGTAAGCCTTTCACCTTGACATAGTAGCTGTGCGTGGGGTGGGAATGACCCCCAAGCCCAGCAGCAGCAAGTGGTACTTGCAGCTGGAAGTAGCTGGTTTCTTGGTCTTCTGTCACTATTCAAGGATAAATTTCCTTCGTCTTGCTGTCTGACACAAACATGCTCTGAATGATGGACAGGAAACTGATATTTTTGGACATTTTAATCATCAAAACAAATCAGAGCCATTTTTTTCCTGCTCATCCAAGGGAATGAATTTTAAAACAACTCCCCTTCTCCTAGATGGAAGAAACTGAGCTAATGCCAGAACACGCACTCTATCCAATTTTATTTATTTCCTTGGAAGTAATTTTCTGTCTAAAAATGCAGCTTTCTCTAAATCCCACAGTTTTCAGGGAACTTGGTTCTGATGGAATTTTTGACAGTGAAAAGCTGAGCAGAACAGTTTGAGTATCTTCATTTTTGCTACATAGCAATAGCAAAACTTAGCTGATAAGTGGAAGTGAGAGGAAAATTAAAATGAAAGGAAAAAATTAAAGGACGATATTTCATCATTACTCTAATGTAAATATTTGATACTACTTAAGTGAGAGAACTTAGTACTATCTAAACGTGACACAGAGAGAACCACCTGCCAAAATCCGTTGGCATATTTGTTTTGCAAAAACCGGTGTAACTTCTTGTCACAGCACAGAGGCAAAACCCCAGCATTCAGCTGGCTCTGACGGACACAGGACTGGCAAAGCCAAATAGACATCGAGTGTCAAAAAGCCTGAATTAGCATGAACATCATCTCTCCCTCCACACCTAAACTGATGCGTGATCACCTTCTTTGCAAGCGTTGGCTGCAGTTCCTTGAGGAGGCTGGTGGCGCCTCAGCTGGGCACCCACTGTAGGCAGCGTGAAGACAGCCCTTCGTCCCCTCCTCTGCAGCGGGCAGTCCTCCATGCAGTTTGTGGTTGGCGCTGCTTGTTTCTCGCAGCGAAGCAGATCCTTTGTCGGGCACCTGAGCCTCTCGGAGCGGGCTGCAGGCATGCTTCCTGCCGAGCATCTGTCTCCCAGTCCTGGAGATGGGCACGCTCCAACCTTCATCTCACACACTCCTGTTGCCTTCACTTGATGGAAGAAAGGTATCACACTAACACAGGACAAGTGGAGGAGCAGGCTCTTGGTCTCTGGCTCTCCTCTCTTGTATGTCAGCGTAAACAGGAACAATTTCACCAAAGCAATTGGAGATGCAGACTGTGAGAGAGAGGAAGCAGAACCCCTCCATCTATATACTTTTCAGGCTTGGAGATGTTCACCTTCAATTACAGAGATGGGGAACAAGAAGGGAAGGTGGAAAATGTCAGTGAAGAGACAAGAAACATACTTGGGAGGAAAGAAAGAATAATTAAGCAAGGACCAAAAGCAGGTATTTATTGTACTTCTGGAAATGCTTCTGAGCTTGAAAGCATCTGAAGTACGGGAAGAACTGAGTGTTGCTGTCATGGTCCCAGGAGAGAGTGGCACAGTTCTTAAAGTATGTGAGCCTCAGAGAAACGCAGTCATCTGTTATGGCTACGAGGCCTCTATTTTCTTTTATTTTTAATTAAAAGGCTGTTTTGAATTTTTCCCACTAGCTGTTTCATTTTATTCTCTGATCTAGTCAGAAATCAACTTCTAAGAAGGACTGGACCTGGAGAATAACCCAATGGGAAAACACTAATGAATCTCTGAAATAAAGCTCTCTGTCGGAGACGTGGGACAAATACAGCACACAGTGACTTCAGTGCAGTGGAGACGCACCTGGTGGGGCACAAGACATCTCTACAGTGGGCAAGTTACTCCCTGCTCCCTACTTGGGTACTTGGAAGATGCCCTGAGTGTGTCTTCCAGGAGGGAAAAGTCTGGCATTTCTCTTCTGCGCGAAATACCGTCTGGTCCGTGGGGCCCGCTGGGAGCAGCGTGCCGATGCTGAGACGTCAGTAGCTTTCCACTTCAGCTCCGTGAACACGATTCCTGTGCATAACTGTCTGAGCATCTTCACTCTCTGAAGATCTCTGTGATTTCAGCTGCTTCCTTTGACGATATAAATAATACGGTCTATTCTTAGCTCTCCAGCAGCATACTCAAATCTTTGTCTAAATTCTGCAGAATTTTCCATTTCAGATGTTTGGGCTTCCAGAGGCAGCCTGCTGCTTATCCCATGCACGGCATTATTCCTTGGACACATGATCTGAAAATTCAATTATCAGACCAATTACTGATTTTTCTGAAATTTAGAAGGAAAACATCAAAGTTTGATTAAGTGAGAATTCCCGCTGGACTGATCAGCAATGAGACCAAAATTAAAGTGTGTATTAATAGCTTTGCCATGTTGCAACACATGAGGAGTATCTGAATGTGAAAGCCCATTGCTAAAAATCAAAACTCTGAACACTGAGCAGTGAAAGCCAACTTTCACTCATCGTAAAAATGAATACGCGCTGCTCTAGTGCCAGAGCGTGGCCAGGCCAGGTGGTGCCAAAGGTGGGAGTGAGCACTTCACGTTAAATATACATACAGTTGAACTTCAGTGGAAAGCAGACAGAGTCCTAACCCTTCGGTGTTACAGGGTGCTGAACAGCATCACGTGGAGGAGCAAAGAAACAGCACAATAACCACTCTTACCTGCGGCTGGGTCAGCAGCAGAACACCATGGCACGGTCATCCCTTGGTAACGCAGGAGAGCCGGGCTGCTCCATGCAGCAGTCTTAGATGTGCTGCACCAGAACTTGGAGAACGGTGTCCATTGCGGGCGTCTCCAAAGTGCAAGTCAGGGTTACTGGCTGTGCACCTAAAAGACTGTTACAGGCTATAAAGGTTTATCCTGTTTAGTCAACTCTAGTATGAACCCAGCTAGTTACGGGCAGATAAATATCTGCCTAATTGTGCCCTCGCAGATACCGGACTGACATCTTAAAATACAACACTTGCGCAGGCCGTTCATTTGCTCCTGCAATTTGCAGGTGTAAAAAAAGCGAATTCATTTTAAACATTTTCTTGAGGAACAGATGAATCAGTAAAGTACAGAGATGCAGATATATACAGTTGGGACAGAGATGCAGGTATATACAGTTGGGACAGAGACACAGGTATATACAGTCACATCATCAATTAAATGACTCAAAGCAGCTTAGAAACTCAGAGTTCTCTCGGGTGCTGGTTTCCAAGCTCAGTGAGAAGCTGCAGTGCCTGCTCAAGGTCTCTCTTTGGGCCTGCTGCCTTCTCTGAGTCCTTGAAGTTCCCCGAACAGGGCTGAAGATGTGGATTTGGGTGCTTTCATGTGCTGGTGATACAAGCTGTTTAGAGAAAGCAGGCAATTTGCCTAAAGGGGAGCTGGGATGTTTGGATTTGGTGAGAGACATCAAGGTCAGGGGAGCACACATCCCTCAGGAACCTGCAGCTCTTGCTGTTGGATGTCTGGGCACAGGAGCTGTCATTCCCGCAATTTTCCCCACCCGCATACCATTGTTCCATCTTCCAGCGTGACACCGAGGAGTACGCAAAAGCACAGAAATCCCTTTTCACCTGCAGCCTCCATCAAATCAGAACTTCCCGACACGGTGCATTAATGCATGATGCATAAGCACTTAGCACGCTCCTGCCTCTTCCTCGGTGGAGGGGTTAATGAGTGAAACAAATTGCGTCATGGGGGGGCCGGATTCCTTTGGAAAGCTCCTCTCCCCTCCCAGAGCCTCTGAATTCATCTTTCTTAAATAAACACACTTCAGAAATCTTTTGGAGTGTAAATAAGTCAGGGCAGCAGCGAGAAAGCAATTGCCAGTGAATAATTTGTGGAGCTGCTTGCAGCTGGCCCGTCCTCCTGGGGCCAGACCTGCTGGTTGGCAATGCCCTGTTTATACCTTGTTGATCTCAGCGCAGAAGCTCCTTCGTTTAAAGAGGTTTCCATGATCCCCACTCATTTTTTTCCTCCGTCCTCCCTCCCCTCTTTGGAGCTGTAATAGCCAAGACACTGTTGACTGAGAGTACTTCAAACAATAACCTTCTGAATGATTTAGCAGCGCAGCTCCTTCAGTAACAGGTTCTTCTTGGATGAAATACATTCATATTTATGTAGGACAGAGGTTTTGGAATGCTATTAAATTTACATAGTGAGCTGGCGGAGCAGCCATCTTCAGCTGATATGGAGAGAGGGGAAAACAGCCTCTTCACGGCAGCAGGGAAATATTTACGAGCACAGAAGAATCCTGCCAGTGTTCATACCCCGGCTGGGGGATGAGGACAGAGTTAGCATTAAAAAGGAAAAGCTTATTAAATTAGGAGTCCATCAGGCTGGCCTGGCACGGTGGGGTGGAGAGTTTGGTGGTGTAGGCTATGCACAGGGTTTTTTCACTTGTTTGACAAGCCCCTAATGTTGGAGGGGGTTTTGTGTGGCTTCTCACAGAAACGGAGAAGGAAGAAGAGGAAAAAAAACTTGTTGAGGTACAGTAAGGGTGGGTAGAGATACCACATCACACAAATTCTGTTTGGCGGACAGATGGGCAGGTGAAAGTAGCATGACTAAGGGTGAGGAGAGGGGAATGAACACTCCCACAGAAGAAGCAAAGCTCGGTCCAGTGCACAGAAGTCGGGCAGAGAAGGGGACCAGCACCTGACATTGCAGCCCAGAAGGATGCTCACTGCAGAACGCGGTGCCTGAGGAGCTCGTTATCCGAACCCAGCAACGTACAAAGCTTGCAGACGGGTTTTGAAGGCAAGACTCACCAGACCCATAACAATAAACAGAAATCGAGTTGACACAACGTTGCCTGCTGTAGATCATGACCCCTTTGGCTGAGACTGTAGAGGAAGGAGACAGACTCATCTCTTGGGCTTCAGCAGAGCATTTACTACAGATTCAGGCAGATGATTCCTGGTCCAGCCAGAGAGCAGAAGATCTTTGCAGGGAACTAATGAATGAGCGAAAATACAGACGGTGTGGGGCCCTGCTGCAGCGCGAGGATGACGGGCTGTGACGGAGGGGAACATGGGCCCGCAAATGTCATGTCCCCACTTTACCTCCCATGTCGGGGCTGGGAGCAGAGCTGCTGGAAAGCTCTTGTGCCATCTCCACATCACGGCGGGGCACAATCGTCAAAGACACGGCACCTTGGTGCTGCAGAGGAGTTCGGTATCAGGCAACCGTGAGAGCGGGGTCAGCACGAGCAGCCAAAGGTCCAGCAGGAGCGGCTGTGCTGACCGCTCTGCGATACGGCACCCACGCAGTCGCTGACAGCGACCAACCCCGTCTGTATCTGCTGCGTCTCCCGCTACACGTGGGTCTCCCGCGGCCCTCCAGCTCGGCCGTGCTCTCCTGCTCCATGGCACCGTCCTGCTCGTGAGCGCTGGCGAGATGCCGCATCAGCTACACCACCAGCCCGGTGTCGTCTCAGTCGGTGGTGCCCAGGGCTGCCCTCTCCTCCAGCTATCCGGACCAAGCCAGGACAGATCGCTCGGGCAGGCTTTCTGGTGAGGAAGGAGAGCGTCGGAGGAGCGATGCAGGGCCACGAGTGCACAGCATCCTTCCCCACCTCGGGGCTGGCCTAGTTTTCCCTTTGGTGAGAGGGGCTTGGTGCTGGCAGGAGAGATGCAACCCCGAGCAGCTGAGCGCCCACGACCTGTGAAGGGCCTGAGAGCAGAGAGACATTTACAGCGAGCCATGGCCAACCTCCAAAGCGTGCAAATTGCTTTCTGCCTCCTTAAATATTCTTCGCAGCGTCCGTGAGCTCTAGAAATGCCAGAAGCACTGGAGCAGCTCCAGCTGAAACAGATAACTTGGTGTTACTCGTTTGGCAAAGCAACATTTTCACCTCCTGTCCTAAACCGTTACGTGTGGCAAGGAGGGTGTTCAATAGCCCTCGCGTTTAACCCCAGCAGCGGCTGCCTCCCGGCCCTTGGCATGGCGGTGGCTCCGTGGTAAATAAGCAGTTTGCACAGAGTTGTTTGGGATCCGAAGCAGTACGGAAACGTACGGTCTCTTTATTGAGCTCACTGGGCTGTAGGTGGCAAATAACTTCAGCAATTCCCAAATGGCCTCAAAACGTAGCGGCTGCGGAGAGGCAAATTAGTCATTTTCTGCTCTAAATACTTAATGTCAGTGCTAAAAATGAAGAGGTGGAAGAATGTCCTGGAGAGGCGGATCAGGGATGCAGCCGAAAGCAAACCCCATCCTCATCTAGTGCAAGTCGACACGGAGCAGCAGCAGAGCCAGCACAGCGATGCTGGTTTACGCGCGCTGCCCCGCCGGTGATGCAAGTGGCGCTGGCCGAGCAGCGCTACAGGAGAACAGCCCGTACAATGCTTGAAATATTTATACTGAAAACCAACAGTCTTCTCTGTTTTCTGACCAAGCAGAGTGTGAAACGGAGGCAAAAAAGATGACTTCAGATGCGCTTCCCGCTGACGGGCCGAGAGACATGAAAGGCACAGTGTGAGGCTTTTCTCCTGGGTGTGGGAAAGAAGGAGGGTAGAGATAGGAAGCTGGCATTGTGGGAAGGAATTTTTAAAAAATAAAGGACTAACGAGTACAGGCTGTGGTGTGCCTTGAGAAGGATCAATGCGGCAGCTTTCCGGCAATGCGGACCAGGAACAGCAGAGCTTGCAGCTCGCACCCTGGGCTGGGCAGAGCAGGAGCTGCTCAGAGGCGAGCGGTCCAGCCGGCGGGTATTGTATCCACGGGCTTTGAGCCTGGCGCCAGGCCTCTTTTGCTCGTTTGATTAGCTCCTTTTCCTTTGGCAGCTGGAAGGAGGCTTGGCAGCACCAGGGTTTCGCGTCTTGTTGAGCTGAATAGGAGGGAGCAGGGTTTTGGCAGGGAGAAAAGAACATACCACTGCTCCATCAATGGCCTCGTTACGGAACGCGGTGGATCGCAAGGAGCAGCAAAGAGCGATGGAGAGCTTTCTTCTGGTAGGCTAACATGGGCTGGAAATGCATTTCCAGCTTGACCTATTACTCTGAAGATATCAGCTCAAAGGGTAGTTGGAAGCTTGACAGTTTTTATCTGTGGAGGAGAAGTAAGCGCGTCTTGTCTGTCCTGGGCTGTGGGTCTGGAAGCCAGCCTGTGTGTGTGTGGCTGTCGAGAGCAAGTGAGCTAAGCCATCTGGAGCAGGAGGGTGGCACAGAAAACCAAGGGGCAGGCAGGTTTTCAGGAAGGGGTTGGAGTGCCCCAGGCTGCTCAACAGGTGCTCAGCCGTGTTAGGACCAAGGGTAACAGCTGTATTGTCTCCTGTTCCTGCCTCTTGAAAAACTAAAACAACACGAGATAAATACTCTGAAGAGGTAGCTGGTCACCCAGCTGGCTCTATTTTAGCTCTCATTTATCCTATAAATTTATTATAGTATGAATCAGTGCTATTTATTCATTCAGACATAATGACACGACTGTCCATGCAGATGCCCTTAATGACCTGAGCAGATACATTTTTAGAGAAGTCTTGGTGAGAATTTTTAACAAGCCAATAATAATGTATCCTGCAAAGTCTATTTTCTCTATTGTTATGTCCAAGCGATGGGATTTTCAGGAACATTCATTGTTCCCTGTGGGTAACAATCTACAGCCCAGCTCAGTGTGACTCAGGTTGGGTCAATAACAAGGGCTTTGGAAAATCCCAACCCCTGTATTAATATTATGAACTCTTTTGAGAGCCAGTTATACAGAGGGTGGCACAAACTACATAATGTATGGCTTGTCCAGGTGGGACTGAGCGCTTTGAAAGAGTACTTGCAAGTGAAAACTTGATGCAGTCTGTGAGAATCATTTCATGTAGAAGTGAAGTTCAGCCACATAAGGATGAAAGTTACGGCAGTGGAAGGTGATCCAGGAACACCGCAAAGGAGGGCAGAACATTATCAAGCGTGCGATAACTTGGGCAGGTAAAATCACAGAATGATGAAGGTTGGAAAAGACCTCTTAAGATCATCAAGTCCAACCGTCAACCCAGCACCACCGTGCCTGCTAAACCGTGTCCCAAAGTGCCACATCCACACGGTTTTTGAACACCTTGTATGAAGGAAGAACTAGGGGCAAGAGGGTAGAATTACTCTACTGGTTTTAATGGAAACATACGAGTCCCACACTTTCCTGATACTTAAAATTGCATCTTGTCCCTGCGGGTGCATCCCCAGGGCCCAGGAGCTCCCGGCCATCCAGACATGCCCCCACCGAGTGTCCCCTGGGAAGAGGGGGAGCAGCGTGACACAGCAGCCTGGTCGTCCCCAGCTTTTCCAACAGACTGTGCCTTGCTGCCCTGCGCCCCGCAGCCAGCGACTGCAGGCGGGCTGCCTGCTCACCCCGGCAGCGTCTGCTCACGTGTCCGGGGCGGGTGGCAAGGGTGACTGCCTGTCGCCTGCCCCGTCGGGCTTGGGCTCTGGGTGGGGAAGGTGTGGGGGCAGCAGCTAGGCCTGCTGTGCTGCCCCACGGGCAGACTTCATGCGGTTGGAGGCAGAGGCAGTGCTCCACCTCCGTGCCCAGGGCAAGGCAACGGGGTGCAAATCCCACCCTTGCTCCGCCATGGCAATTTCGAAGGAATCCCCTAGAGTTAAGCTAAATTAAAACCGTTTCAAGGAGGGGGAGGGAGAAGCAAGCGTCATCATCTCAAAACCTGCTCTGGTAGAGCTCTGCTTGGCGTACCAAGATGAATAATAAATAGCAATCATCCATCCGTGTGGATGGATTTGCTCTGCCCACAGCAGAGAGTGTGAAAAAAAAGCATGAGGGGAGCATTTCCCAGCAGCTCTCCCTGTGCAGACCTCTTGCTCACATAGCATTGATTGAGAGAAGGTACAAAGGAAAGACGTTAGTTAAATAAAATGTTTTAACATCAGGCAGGACATCAATGGCTGAGTTATTCATCATCCCAAAGAGTCTCTGAGGAAAAGGAGAGGGAGACTGCAAGCCCGAGGCTGGCTCCAGCCCAGGGCAGAGAGCAGCACATCAATGTCCTCCATCCCTCCTGGCCCCCCAGAGAAACACCCAGGCTCCCTCCTCCCCTCCCTGTGTCGGGAGCCCGCTCCAGGCATGGTGGAGCTCCGTGTCGGCCATGCTGCTGAGAAGCCAGGTGCCAGCTCCGGGGGAGCTCCTGACCCAACGCCTGTCCACGGGCATCTGTGCTGCCTCCTGGGGCAAGGAGGAAAATCTCTGGCAGCTCACTTGGCATCACCATCCTAAGCTTTTAGGCATTCCCGTGAGAAGTGAGGGAGAGGAAAGACAAGAGCAGGGTGTCTGCAAGTGAGTGTCTCGGTTGATGCTGGGGACCTTCTCCCCTCCTGGTGCGATATCAATCCCATCAATGATCCCAGGGGCATTTTACTGCAGCGCTCGCTCACGTGAGGGCAGCGTGCATGGTAGATAGCCCCACGGAGGAGCTGCGGACCTGCCCGCCTGCCCTTGCCCGGGGAGGGTGCTGTCGGACCGGGGCCACACGTATCACCGGTGGGACGTGGGGTGGAGGGGTCTGCGCTTTCCCCAAGCCTGGAGCCTCCAGTCCACTGGCTGGGCAGCTGGCTCGAAAGGCCAGAAGAGCAAAACCATCCTTGCAGCCATAGTGAAAAAAAGTGATTCTGCATCTTGGATTGCGCACAGATATTCACATGCCACACAGCTCTGTAAACCTTAAAAAATGGGTGAAAACGTGTTCCTTTCTTGGTGGGAAGAACTGGAGGGATGCTCCCGTGCTCCGGCACCTCCCGGCTCACTGCCCTGCGGCGCACAGGGGAGGAGGCAGCTCCGGCAGTGGGAACCTGGGGTGGGTAAAATCAATCGTGTGCTGCAGCCCTGGCTGAAAAGCTCCTGGGACCCAGGAAGGCTCTGCCTTGGACAATGGATTATTTTTAACTAGCTCGAGTCTTCAAACACTGTAGCTCAAAAAAGGGGAAAAGAGAAGAATAGCTGATTTGTGCAAGCTCCCCTGCTCCCATTAAGTCGGTGGAAGTGGTGCTATGCATTTCAATGGTGGCAAGACTCTGCTTCTCATGAGATAAATTGCACCCTGTCCCTCCGCGCAAGATAGTCCTGATCGCTCGGCTTCACTCTTTCCCGGCCCCCCTAAGAACAGCCCTCCCTCCCCGATACGCTCCCCAGCAGATTTTTTTGTTGTTGTTGTCACAGAGCTATTCATTTTCCATAGGCTGCCTTCATTCCCGTGGCCTTTTGCAGCTAGGAGACAAGATGTTGCCTTGGAAACAAAGCCCCTTAGATGTTTGGAGTCTCTGGGATTGCTCTGTCTGCTCCCGAGCACTTTTGGGTTATTTTTATTAACCACACAAAGATGCAGCGGGCTCGTAGCCAAGGCAGAAAGTAGCCCAGGGAGGTGGAGGGAAGGCGAGCATCTTACTGGCATCACTCTACTCCGCCGGGGGTATTTTTTTTTTGCAGTGCACCACAGGCTGAACGCCTGCGAGAGAAATGGCATCTCCAGAGAGAAATGGCATCTCCAGAGAGCGCTGCGCAGGCAGGGCTGTTCCCGGGGCTGGGGATGGCTGCGGGCGGGCGGGCAGAGCCGCAGCAGGGGGAGAGGGAGGATCACCGGGAGAGAAAAAGCAAGAGTAGCAGAGAAGGGAAAGAGGACAACAACGAAGAATGGTGGATATTTGGGTTCGTTGGGGTTTCTCGTTTTCCCACTGACCGACTGTGCCGTGGAGGGACCACCGTGCACGCCGCTGCCGAGACGTACATGGTGGCTATAGGCCCAGGCTACTCGTTTTAAAGGAAGAGAGATTTCCAGACCTGTTAGACAACTGTTAATGTCTCTGCTCTAAGGTTTTCTTGGCAATTCTGCTCTGTGCCGCAGGGCGAGTCAGGGGCAGCATAAACAGACCCCCAGCCTGAGCTTTACTCCCGGCCGGGCGGCTGGAGCACGCCAGCTCCTCCTGCCCCGAATCTGCCGGCGGGAGAGGTCTGAGCCCTGCTGCGAGGGTGCCTGGGGCAGGGGGAGAGGCTGCGCTGGCCCCGTTTCCCCTCATCCAGAGGCATCGCTGCGTGACACTGCCAAATCCCCACCCCTCTGTGGAGAACATTTCAGAGTAGGCTTTTACTCCTTCGTCTGCAAAGATGTAAAAAAAAAACCAAAAGCTGATTAAAAGAAGCTCCCTAACCCCTTTCTGGTATTTGAAATATTTCCAAGCCAGCGAAAGCATTCCAGAAAAAAGTGAATTTATATTATTTTCCAAAAAATACTCAGTACAGTATGAAGCCTAGACCTTGTAACTCATGTCAACACTCTGCTCGGTACAGCCACGAGGGAGGGCTTCCAGCTGCAGCGGCCGCATGGCTCGCAGAGCCGGAGAGGCTGGCACACAGAGGCAGAGGGAGCAGCAGAAGGGAAGGAAGGAAGGAAAGCACTGAAAGAAGATGGGCCTGAGAGATGGCGGGCAAGGACTGGCAGCCGGACACCCGCAGAGGTGAACACTGCCGGCTCACAGCCGCGGAGAGGCTCGAACGTGGTGCTGGAGATGTTGCAGCTATTTCCGTTCTTGACTACAGGCAGGCGCTGGTGCCGTCCCCACCGTTTTGTGGGGCTCGAGGTGCTCTGCAATGGCAGCAGAACGCGTGGGGAGGGGATCCGCCCTGCATTCCCTGTGTGGATCACGCAGGATTACACGCAGGGGAGCAATTTCACTGTTTTGTGGCTTTTTCCGTCATAGCTGAGCCTCACAGATGCCCAGGCTAGCAAGATGCTCACAGATTTTCTTATCCCTTCTGGTGCATCCTCACCAAAGCAAGGAAGTCTGCCTCATCCTCACAAGTGTCAGAAGTGCCAGGACGCCTTTTTCCCATATTTGCTGGTTTTCCTGGTCCATACTACACGATGCTATGGTTACAGAGATGTAAGACTAATCCAGCTACAGCAGGTTATGGGCTATTTGATTTTGACATTCTTTGATGCTATATTTGTGCCAGAAGAATAAATAATAAATACACACAACAGCATCAAAGATTTCTTCCGGGCTCCCAGCCTATTTCTGCCTAGCCTTGTTAAGCCATTATAAAGATATTTCTCTGCCAGCCTCTTTTTTTACAGATTATCCTGCCATCTAATGCTGCACCTGAGGTCCCATTTATCCACTCTTTCTGAAAAGAGCAGCTAATAAACAAATTTCCTGTTAATAACCCCAAGAACAGCTTCCCCTGGAATGGCAGTGCTCACACCCAAGCCACCAGATTCCCCCTCCTTCCCCTCCCTCCTCTCTTGCTTTCCCTCTTCTACTTCCTCCTCCCATCCTCAGCTCACCAAAGGGTCGGGAAACTTTCTTGATGCTGTTGTAAGGAAAATATAGGACTATTTTTCTCTGCAGCAACGTGAAACAATACATAAGCAAGTCTGTTAGTGACTGAAGTGCCTTAGCTCCAGTAAGGAGGACCTTGCTGCGGGTTAGTCTCTGTAATCCCCGCCGATCAAAGAGAGAGCTCCTCCGAGCCTCTTACAAGCACACAAATCTTGATTTTGCTGGAGATACAGCAGCACAGGAGAGATTTTGCGATAAATTTGTCTTTCCTCTGCTCTGCAGTCTGGGGCTCTTTCTAGGCAGCCACAGACACCTCGAGCAGCCACTTCTCACCCTCAGCGCCATCAGATGCCACTTCACTCCTAGCAAGACCTCAGCCACATGCTCCTCCTCTGTGAAATCCTGGTCCTCCCTGCAGAGGAGGGTTCATGGACAGCTGCAAATTAAGAGGGAGGGAAGCTAAACGAAGGTCGTAGTAATAAGAAGTCACAGGCAAAACTTTGCTAACCAGGCACTCAACGAATCATGTCTCGCTTCAGCCCATCCCCTTCCTGGCGTTCATATGACACCTCTTGAGACCGCAGAGACCTGCAGCTGCAGACCAAAAAGTTACCAAACCAGCGCAGCCAAAGGCAGTGGGCATGTGCATTCCCCGGGCAGCTTTCTGCAGTATCTGCGTTGGGAACTGCTGCCAGTGACAATCCTAAAACGACCGCGGGTTTGCACGCTTCCGTTTGCACACTTCCATCGCCTCTTTTTGTAGAGGTTCCCCAGAAAATCGTTGACGTGCCATAGGGAAAGCTGGGTAAGGCAAAGCACTGCCATCTTTTCTGAGGTCACTCTTCCCAGAGTACTTCTTTTTTAAACAAATAAGAGAAACCTGCTGCAGTTTGCAGAAGAAACTCAGTTCCCAAAGTGCCCTCACTGCCTGACGTGATGCCCCCCATTAGTTAATATTTAGCCAATTGCTGGGACAGCCCTTAAACCACTGTGCCCCAGGTACCTGTATCCTGACTGTGCAGGTGTCAGGCTTTGCGTACCTCGTTTTGCTCCTGTAAAGTCCAAGTCAAACCTAAGGAAGACCCCTTCGTCTGCACTCAGCAGCAGTCATGTTGTAAGACATCTGTTGAAAGAGTACAGGACTGAGAACTGGAAAATTTGGGGTGGTAAGAATCCAAATTAAAGCAGCAAATAAGCAGCGAGTGAAAGACTCCTGATAAGAAAGTTCTTGTTGTACTTATGACCAAACCGGGACAGAAACATTTGATGAATTTGCTAAAAAATACAGTCTAAAAGAAGTGAAAACCATTTGTAAAATCCAGTCAAAATCTACAGATAGTCATGGCCAAGAGGAAACTGTGTGAAAATTTGGAGAATTTTTTCAAAAGGATTTTGCATCCCTGAAAGGCCAGAGTGGTTTGTTCTCATTCATTTTTCCAACTTTTCATTTGGAAACAAATTTTTTGTTTGAAAATTCACCTACATTTAAAATAATAATACTGAGCCCCCAAATAACTCAAAACAAACAAAAATATTTTGGTAGGGCTCAAGGCAAGTGCTTTGGCTGGATGTGAAATGAGTTTATTTGGAGGGTTTTGGGTCCAGAGAAGAATGCAGGGGAACGTATATGATCCAAGCTGATTTTTCACAGCACCTAATTTTTCAGTTCTGTCACCGAGTGGGAAATCTGGTATTTGGCTGCTGTGATACCTGCTCTCACACCAGCAATGCAAGAAATAAGAATTTTGAGACACCCTGTCAGGCAGAAGGCTTGGGTATGGACACCAAACCCACCGACTGCTGTTGCTGTTTCAGTGGAGAGCAGAAAGAAATCCCTGCTCAGATATCCCAGTTACGGGTTACAGAGAAGAGCAGAGGCAACAGGGAGCTGAAATTTAGCATGATTGGGATGGGGTGGGGGAATTTTTGTTCTCCACCTGATCCTTCAAGTATTAAACACAGATCACCAGGGAAAATAGGACCATAACATAAACCAAAGCTCCTTCTGATTGAAACACCATCATTTTCTTCAGGGAGAGATGACTGTAACCCACAGACTTAGTCCTTCATCGTAGAGGCGCTGATAAATCTGCTAGATTAATTGTAGAGTGGAGATTAGCACCCACCGTTCAGCATCAAGCTCTGAGCATTAAACTAATTACTGGGTTCCAGCGCTGCGCAGCTTCCCAGCAGGAAGGCACTGGCCTAGAAATCATCACTCACGAGAGGCATTTAGCCAGAGATGTTAAAAAAAATCCAGCTCTGTCCTGGGAATACTCCCACCGTAGGGGCTGGTTTCCCTTTCTGTTCCAAAGACAAAGCCCGTTTCCCTCGTTGTGGTGGGAAAGCTTGGAACGAACCCGTGTCCCCTCTGCCCTGCCACCCTTACTCAGTCGCCCGGGGGGATGTTGGTGTGGACAATCTTAGAGACATTTGAAGAGCGGACGATGTGCAGGCTAAAGACGTCGGGAATTCCCAAATCCAGAGCAGATTCCCAGAGAGTCACCGTCACTCCCGCTCAGCTCGTCCTCAGCCAGCTGCTTTGCCATGAAGGTAAAAATAGCCAGAGCCGATGCAGCTTGCCCCCCTGCTCTCCCACTGGGGGATCTCAGGCAAGTCCCTGCCCTTCACTGCACTGCAAACCATCACATGTGGTGGACTTTTACCCAGCAGAGAGGATTTTACAGAGAGGAGGAGGGCAGTAGGCTGCAAGGATTTTGCTCTCTCCCCTTGACATGTTTCCAGCTTCCTCCTCAGCGCCGCGGCAGAGTGCTTCCCTGCGGAGCATGAAGCCATGCGGCTAATGTCCCCCATCTGTGACTCTGTCTCTCATCCCCTCCCAGGTGGGCAGTGCTGTCTGTGCCTGCACGGCCTGGAAGTCGGCAGCGAGGGATGGGGTTCGGGCTTGCAGGTCCCATACCCAGCCCTTTTGCTCAGTTCTTGTAGGACAGAGGACCCATCGAAGCACCCTGCCCTCAGAGGGACACTGGTGGAGTTTGCAGTGGCTCTCAGTCTCTCAGGGATGCCATCTTCTTGAATTAGAAGTGACTGGGACGGACAGAGTGCCATTTTCTCACCTTCCAGTGTGGCTAGTGGGTCAGGGCTTATTCTGAGACCATTGAACTGACGCTTTCTGGCTTTCCCATCCTTGCTCGGAAAAATCAGATCAGCTGTCCACTGTGTTTGCCTCGCCCGGCTCAGGAGCTCTCTGAGCTCCTCAAGAACGGGGGATGACCATACGATTTCCTAGAACAAACCGGGAAAATGACTTGCCCTTCAGTGGCATCCCTCTTGCAGGCTGAGTTCTGTGTTGTTGGGTGGTGGGTTTTTCCCACCTCTCTGGTGAGTGAAGCATTATCTCCTACAGAATGTAGGGCTGTAGGAGCTCTTGCGATGGTGGTGGCCAACTGGCAGCCCAAGGTCTTAGTCTGGTCTGTGCATTATCCAGTCCCTGGGTTGCCAGATAGGCAGCAGTCCAAGCAAACAGGGAACACCATTGTGTATGTGTTGCAGGAGGGGAAAAGAAGTTTGTATCCACGTAAGAGCGAGCAAATTTTATTTGCTCAGCTGCAGTATCATACAGAATGGGTAGGAATAAAAGTAGCACCAAATACAAAGCAGTTGGCCTGCTTTGGAGCCCTGATACTCTATAATATCGGTTCTGCTCAGCATCTCCCCGCACAGGAAGCAGCAGGCAGAAAGCACAGCTGTAACAAGGTGTCAGGATAGAGATCCTAGACCAAGTACCAGACACACAGAGGTTGTTTGGCCAAGACAGCCAGAGGTGACGGGACCATCGTGGCTCCAGAAGGGTATGAAAACCAGGGCTTTACTAATTGCTAGCCAGACAGCACAGCCGCGGGAGGAGAGAGCCGCACGTCACCGTGGCTGTCGGGTGCTGTTTTCTGTACGAAATAGTCTGCCTGCCCGCAGACAGACAGCTGCCCTTTGGCGCTGTGCCCAAGGCAGCCAACCTTTTTGGGACCTGTTTTACGCGAGCAGGGTAGAAGATGGCTAGCGTGACGCTGTGGAAAGCCGACCACCTCTCAATTTGTTAGGCTCAGCTTTGCTGTGTGATGCAAATTGCTAAAGAGCACTACGCTGATCTTTGCATCGGCGTAAACCTCTCTTTCCTAGATCCCCGGGATCTGTCAGGAGCTTTCCGTATCCGCCGCTGACTAATGAGTGCAGAGGGGATGTGCTTTGGGTGCCCACCTCGTGGTGTTCTCTAAAGGGGTAGATGTGAAGAAGTCCCTGGGTAGATTTTCACTAGCTCACTGCCTTCCAGGGTCTCTCAGACTGCATGCCCAGCAAGCCAAATGCCAAGCAGAGGTGGGAGGCCTTGGTTATATGTTCTGAAGGTGGATGGAAGAGTGGAGGAGGAAGGGAGAAGGTTGTCTCTGCTGCGATGCACAGCAGCTGCTTCATGCCAGACAGATTTCCACAGATTCAGAGGTCAGCTCTGAAACACAGATGTGTGAGAAAGAGAGGGTGAGTGCGGGGGAGAGTCATACGTGTAGCTGTTTATTCAGCGTCTACAAAAACTCCTGTGGACTTGGAGCTGGGCCCTGGATGTCTCTGGAAGAGGCGTATTCGCCAGCTCTGCTTTGTTTCCAGAATTCATTCAGGCTTCAAATGCCGGGAAAATAACCGGCTTCTGCTGTGATGCAGCCACCCCAGCTGTGAAGCAGGGGGCAGGTTTCTGAGATGCTCTCTAAGGAGGAGGAGGAGGTTTTGCGGTTGATGAGCCGTGTTCTGCCCCCAAGTTACGGGACCGTGTTTCTCACCGAAGTGGCAGAGGCACGTAACGCTCTGCCCCGAGGTCAGAATCCGGGTCCCCCAAGAAGGTCCCCCTCCAGGGACATCCTTTGTGGATGCTGTGTGCTTTCAAGGCGTCAGTCTCCCCCCAGGGTCTGGGCTGGCGATGGCCACTACTCTTTTCAGCTGTGCCCTGGGTTATACGAGACTGGCTTCCTGGTAACTGGTGCTGTGCCTCTGATTTGTCGTGTACCGCCAGCAAAATGCAATGCTTGTCTTTTCCCCCCACCGCGTGGATTTTCTGAGATGTTCTGAGATGCGGCTCGGAGTACAACCAGCCACCAGAGGAAACTGCCCCAGCGTTAACCTTAGAGACAGGCTGAGTGACAAGTATGATTAATCAGAGTAAATAACAGCAAAAATTATATTTACTGGGAGTTAGCTCACCAGAAGGAAAGCACGGCACCATGTGACACACTGGGTCAGCTCTCCGGTGGGCGTAAGTCAGTGCAGCTCTGTAGGGGTTAGCAGATTTGTACTACATAGCTTCACGTAGAGCTTTGCCTTTCCCTTAAACTCTCCCCTTCCAGAAAACTATTCCTTTTTGAAAAAAAAAGAAAAAATAAGTCCCTTAGTTGATGTCCAGGCAACTTCAAAGGACCAGAGCTGGATTCACCCTGGGATGGTCAGAGAGACGGGGACCCGAGTGCCACGCCAGTGCAGCTCTGCGGCAGGCAGGACAAGAGCGGCTCTGCTGGTACCTGCTCGGGCACAGTTCATGGCTGGTGGTGAGGAACAAATGATTAGGGGTGGTCTGTATCTACATGATGAAAAATAACTAGCTTGCAGAGACAAACATGGCTGCCAGTAACGTCAGGCTGCTAGGAAGAGCCCCTCTCCCTTCCAGCAAGGTAACGAATTAACTGGGCTACGCGGCTGTTGCAAGCAAAGTCACAAGGCTGCTTGCTGAGCACAGCCTGTGTGCTTGGTGACAGTGACATATGGGAGGCAATTAAATAACTGTGGTTACGTCCAGGTTAGTGAGAAAACAGATCCCCTTATGAACTGGCTTTCTACCGTGGGTCTGGTGCGAAGGTGGACACCCAGCCGCGGGTTGGAGAGGAGACGCGCTGGTGTCCTGCTGCGTTTGCAAGCTTCTTGCGCACGTCTGCCTACGGGATTCACCATGGCGGGGAAGCCCACCATGCGCTGGCCCTGCCGAGTCCATGCCCTCATCCGTTCTATGCGGTGTGCTG